>Ga0210040_10000925_pt1 | contig 46628 bp, 49 predicted proteins | sample CryGeyCG12114_NA_FD_185462 | JGI IMG/M metagenome (GOLD analysis project Ga0210040, IMG submission 185462) | Groundwater microbial communities from aquifer - Crystal Geyser CG19_WC_8/21/14_NA (SPAdes) (version 2) | ecosystem: Environmental > Aquatic > Deep subsurface > Groundwater | place: USA...
GTCCACTTGTCCACGGGCGACCGGGCACGAGCGCGGGGTGCACAGGTCGTGGTTTCCGATGCGGTGCAACCGCTGCCGGTGCTTGTCAGCGTTCCACTTCGCGCGCGTCGCATTCTGCTCGTCGGCTGCGAGGCCGTAGGTGGTGAAGGTGTCGCAGACGTAGCCGTCGTCGGTCGAGCGCCACAGCCCGGCGTCGAGGAGCTCGGCCCAGGCCGCGGCCAGGTCGGCGGGCGGCACCGAGCACACCAGACGCGTCGCTCGAGAGGTACTAATCAGACCGTCCGTCGCTTGCTCGTTGCAGTACGAGAGCGCGTAGACGTGCACGACGAAGGCAGCAGGCGAGCGGTCGAGCCACCCGTCCTCGTGCAGGCAGCGCGCCTCGAGCTTCAGGTGGCTCACGCGGCCTCCTGGCGGGCCGGATGGAAGGGGCCGTCGCGGAGCAGGCTCAGGCGCTTCGGGCCGTGCCAGCACGCCTGGCCGGGTTCGGCGCGGCACCAGGGACAGCGCACGGTCCGTGGGCCGGTGATCGGTCGCCAGCGCGCGCGCTCGACACACCGCGGCGTGCAGTCGCGGCCGTGCTGCTCCTCGTCCCCGTCTTCTGGGGTCGGGGTCCACACGGCGTCAGCCCGCGGCGCGGATGGGCGCCAGGAGGGCGTCGAGGTCGGCTCGCCGGATCTTGATGTCGCGGCCGCCGCGGATGCGCGAGGCGGGTAGGGACCCGTCGGCGATGCGCCGGCGGATCGTGCGCTCGTTGCAGTCGAGGTAGCTGGCGGCGGCTACCAGCGACAGGTAGGCGGACATGGAAGAATCTGGCACGATGAGGGTGCCTTCCTGAGAGGTGTGGCCCCCTGGCCGAGTCGGTCCTGGCAGATCGAGGCTCGGCTGGGGGTCCAGTTGTGTCCGGCAGTTGCGGACTCTGGCGGACACAACGATCCCGGAGGGCATACACAGATCTCCAGTTTTTGCTACGTGACGTGCATCACACCTTGCGCGCTCCATCGGCGCTGACCTGAGCGGACATCCGGCGGGCGAGTTCGTTGTCCCGGCCGTCGACCGCGTGCTGGTAGCGGAGCGCCGCCCCGACGGTGCTGTGGCCGAGCCGCTTCATCAGGTCGGCCAGGGTGGCGCCGGACACGGCGGCCATAGTGGCGCCGGTGTGCCGGAGGTCGTGCCAGCGCAGGTCTGGACGCCCCGCGGCCTCGCGGGCCGGGTAGAACCACCTGTAGAGCGTCGAGCTGGCGAGCTGCTCGCCCGAGTCGCGGCCGGCGAAGAGCAGCGACGCCTTCGAGGGCGGGACGTGCACCTCGAGGTGTCGCTCGACCTCGGGCATCAGGTGAGGCGGGATCGCGACGTCACGGACGCCGGCGCCGGACTTCGGCGTCCCGACGATGGGAGCCTTGCCGGGCAGGCGGACGACGGCTCGACGGATGCGGAGGATGCCGCGGGCAAGGTCGATGTCCTGGCGGCGGAGCTCGAGGAGTTCGCCTTGGCGCAGCGAGCACCACGCGGCGATGAGGACGGCGAGGCGGAGGCGGTCGGGCATGTGCTCGACGATCACGACCAGCTGCTCGAGCGTGGCGGGCTCGGTCTTCGTGGCCCGCTTGGCGACTCCGGCCCCGCGAATGACGCAGGGGTTGGCCGAGATGATCTGCTCGCCCACCGCTGTCGTCAGCATGGACCGCAGCAGGCTGTAGGCGTGGGCGCGGGCGGTGTGCTGGTTGGGGCCGAGGGCGACATACCAGGCGCGGACGACGGTGGGCGTGATCTCCGTGACGAGCCGGTCCCCCAGCGTCAGAGCGATCCGGTGCGACCAGATCTGCTCGTAGAGCGCCCGGGTGCGCGGCTTCAGGTCGCGGGAGGCGAGCCATCCCTCCGCGTACTCGGCGAGCGTCGGCGGGCGGTTCGCCTCCTCGTAGGCGCGGCGGACCTTGGGCGGCATCCACGTGGGCACCTGCGTTGCGGTGCGCTCAGCGGCCAGCCATGCCTCGGCGTCCATCTTCGCGCTGAAGGTGTGCTCGGCGTAGTGGGTCACCAGGTCGGGGCCCACGTAGCCCGCCTGGTACTGCCCGGAGGGCAGCTTCCTGATGCGTCCGAACGATCGTCTGCCCGCCTTGGCTGGCATAAGCGCCCCCCTCTTTCGTGCAACCTGCGTGCGATGCCAATGGTTGCACGTGTCCTCTTGTGTCCTGTCATCGTACCGGATACAGTCCACTGCAACACCTGGTCAGAACAAGGTTTACGCCTAGATCGGACTGTCTCCGATCGAGTAGCGGTCACAGGTTCAAATCCTGTCCCCGCTACAACGTTCGGCCTAGTCAGGGCCAGGTTCTCCTCACGGAGACCTGGCCCTGACTGCGTCTCGTGAGTCATTCATTAGTCAGATTCGCCGCTCAACGTGCTGCCTGAGAGTACGTAAGAAGAGCTTGTCGAGGCTGGGACGGTCGTCGGCGTGGCCCCCGAAGGACTCGGTCGGTGCCAGACCGGAGCCAGCACAAGGTCCCCTGCATGCAGCAAGCGCACCCGGCGTTCCGTGGTGAGCCGGGCAACGTCACCCTCGACCTTGCGCCGCGGCTGACCTTCGCACTTCCTCCACGCGCGGCAGACCACCCGCCGATGATGTCGGACACGCCCGGCCTACCCGCCCTCCGTTTCGACCTCGCGCGCGGTTGGCCCGGGAGCCGTCGACGAATCCGACCCGAACTCGCTCGACAGCAAGGCAGCGAAGGCAGCGAAGGCAGCGAAGGCAGCGAAGGCAGCGAAGGCTCAGGCCTACGGCATCCCGATCATCACCGAGGACGCCTTCGAGAGGCTCCTCGCAAGTTGAATCGAAAAGCCGCGCGGGACCCAGGCCAGTGCCGCTGCCGCCCGGAGAGCGCGATCCAGGGGCTTTGCGATGTCTCTCATCAGTCGAGAGCTCCTGAAACTCGTCACTTGGCACGATGATCCCGAGATCGTTCAGCACGTGTGGTCGACATCCCCCACCACTTCCGTCCTCGTGAGTCCCGCTCGCCCCCACCGGGCGGGCTCGTCGAACACCCGAGGTGACCTCCAGCCACGGTGATCTGACCGCAACCTGTCGCCGGCGCCGGCTTGTAGTCCCCGGGACTGCTCAGCGCACGTGCGACCACCGGGGGAGCTAGTGACGGATCTCGTGGTGCAGCAGCGAGAACTCGCGCCACTCGTCCTCCGCGGCCTGCACCGAGGCTCGGGTCCGTTCTGCGTCGAGGGCCGCGAGCTCGGACACGATCGCCTGGACCGCCGCGATGCTGCCGGTCAACGAGGGGAAGAACGCCACACCCTCGGCCGGGACGGTCACCAGGACATCGGCCACGTCGCGCAGCACCGGGGACACGACATCGGTGACCACGACAACCTTGGCACCTCTTTTCCGGCTCTCCTTGGCCGCGTGCACCGACCCCTGGTAGAGCCGCCACAGCGAGATGACGACGACCGTGTCGTCTTTCGTGGTCTGGGCCAGCCGGTTGGCGATACCCACCCCACCCTCAAGCACGGCCTCGGCCTCGTAGCCGGCCAGTCGGGTGTTGTGTGCCATTGCCAAGGCAACCGCTGCAAAGCTGCCCTCGGCCACCACCCAGGTCCGGCGCGCTCGTGCGAGCAGCGCCGCGGCCGCCTGCATGTTCGTGGCACCGTCGCCCCGGCCGAGCAGGACCAGGTTCTCCCGGTCCTGCTGCAGCGACCCAGCCGCCGGTCGACCCAGCGAGCCGTGCTGCTGGGCGACCTCCGGCGCCGAGAGGTGCGACAGGTAGATCGCCCGCAGGTCGCGCTGAAACTCGGACCAGCCCCCGAAGCCGAGTGCCTGCGCCGTGCGGGTCACGGTGGCGATGTTGACCGAGGCGAGCACGGCGATCTCTTGCACCGTCCCGTACGACGCCCTGGCCGGCTGGGATGCGACAACGCTGAGTACGGCTGCGGTCTTGCGACCCACGCGCTCGGGGCGACGCTCGTTCAGCCAGGACTGGAGATCCGGGTTCGTGCTCGACGGCATGAGCGGAAGCATGCCGCGTGAGCACTCGGAACATCTCCGAAACACGGCGACAAATGGCTGCAACAAACTTTGCATACGGTCTTGCATGCGTTGGAAAGGACGCACTAGCGTCCTGGCAACAGCACCATCGCACCGGCCCGGGGACAGGCACGAGCCTGTCGGCGAAGGAGAAGCACGATGACGAGAAGCATGCGCGCCCGAGGCATCGCCGCCCTGGCCCTGACCTGCACCATCGCACTGGCGGGCTGTGGCCAGGGAGCCCTCCAGAAGACCGGCGAGGCGGCCTCGACCAGTGGTTGCGACCCGGCCGCGACCGGTCCCGGGATCAGCGACAGCGAGATCCTGCTCGGCGCGACCATGCCGCTGAGCGGGTCCGGAGCGGCCGGCGGGCTCGGGGTGAAGCGCGGGCAAGAGGCCTACTACAAGATGATCAACGACGCCGGCGGGGTGCAGGGCCGCAAGATCGACGTCAAGATCCTCGACGACGCGTACGACCCCTCCACCGCGCAGAAGCAGATGCGCCAGCTCGTGCAGAACAACAAGATCTTCGCCGTCTCCGGCGGCGAGGGCACCCCGAACTTCCTGGGCGTGGTGCCCTTCCTCGAGCGGGAGGGCGTGCCGGCGATCGCGCCGTACGCACCCAGCGACGAGCTCGGCACGGCGGAGAAGCCGAACATCTTCATGGCCTCGGTGAACTACATCGAGGAGTTCGACATCCTCACCCAGTCGGTGCTCGAGAAGAACAAGGTCTCCAAGATCACCCTCGTCGGCGTCTCGGGCAACGTGGGCGACAACGCCAAGGCCGGCATCGAGCGGGCGGTCAGCGGCAAGGGCATCGACGTCAACTACGTCGCCGAGACCCCCGGCACGACCGACTTCACCCCGATCGCCTCCCAGATGAAGAGCAACGGCGCCGACTGGGTCTTCCTGATCCTCACCAACGCCGACACGGGCGGGCTGCTCAAGGCCATGCAGCGGGTGGGGTACTCGCCCAAGACGGCGGCCTGGTCGGGCATGAGCGACGACTCCTACCTCAAGGAGTTCGGCGACCTGTCCGAGGGCATGCTCGTGGCTCTCGAGACCGCCGACCTCGGCAGCGACGACCCGATGGTGGCGAAGTTCCGGACCGACTTCGAGACCCAGACCGGCAAGGCGCCGACCAAGTTCGACGAGCTCGGCTGGGTGCAGGCCCAGCTGACCACAGAGGCGCTGAAGCGGGCCAAGGGACTGTCGCGCCCCTGCCTCGTCGAGTCGCTCGAGGGCATGAAGGACGTCCAGACGGGCATCCTGCCCCCGGTCACCTGGGGCCCCGGCGACCGGGCCGGGGTCGACGCCGTCGGCATCGGCCAGATCGAGGGCAGCCGTTTGAAGGTGGTCCAAGAGACCAAGTCCCTCGCGAGCTGAGGGCCGACGACCATGGACGGGCTCACGCAGGTCCTCGCGGGCGGTGTCACCCAAGGCTGCCTCTACGCGCTGATGCTGCTCGGTGTGCTGGTGGTGTTCCAGGTCAGCAAGGTCATGAGCTTCGCCTACGGCCAGGTGGGCATGGTGGCGGCGCTGACCGCCTGGGCTGTGACCACCGTGGGCGTGCCCGTCGCCCTCGCCCTCGTGATCGGCGCGGCGGCTGCGGTGCTGCTCAACGGGGCGATCGACGTGGTGGCCATCCGGCGGATCCCCACCGACCGGGTCGGGCTCGATCTGGTGGTGACCCTCGGCCTGTTCCTGCTGATCGCCGCGGTCATGCAGCAGCTCGTCGACTCGAACAGCCACAGCTTCCCCGCCCTCGGCGCGGACACCCAGACCACGGTGCTCGGCGCCCGCATCAGCGTCAACGACGCTGCGGTGGTCGCCCTGGCCGTGGTCGTTGTGACCGGGGCGTGGCTCGTGCTGAGCCGGACCTCGCTGGGCACCAACCTGCGGGCCTGCGCGGAGGACGCCGACATCGCGGCCTCCACCGGGATCGACGTGCGCGCCCTGCGTACCGGCACGTGGGCGGTGGCCGGGCTCCTGGCCGCGGTCGTTGCCGTGGCCGTCGCCTCCCGCGTGGCGGTGGACGCGTTCTACATGACCTCGGTGCTGGTGAAGGTCTTCATCGCCGGGATGATCGGCGGGCTCGACCGCTTCTGGCCCCCGCTGCTCGCCGCGGTCGGGCTGGGCGTCTACGAGTCGCTGGCGGTGGCCACCTTCGGCGCCGACGCGGGGGTGCCCGCCGTCTTCCTGCTGATCATCGTGGTGCTCTCCGTGGTGCCCAAGCGATTCGTCCTCGACACCTCGGAGGCCCGCGCATGACCTCGACATCCCTGCCGGTGACCGCGCAGGCGGCGCCGCCGGACGTCGCCGCGGTCCCGGCGGCCGCGGAGAAGCCGGCCAGGTCGCGCAGGCAGACGCTCGTCGTCGTCGTCGGTCTGCTCGCCGCGATCGCCGTCCCGGCCCTCACCTTCCCCGCGTTCTGGTTGTTCCTCGCGGCGCAGGTGGCGGCGTACGCGATCGCCACCCTCGGGCTCAACGTGCTCTACGGCCGAACCGGACAGCTCTCCCTGGCGCAGGCGACGTTCATGGGAGCCGGGGCCTACACCGGCTACGTCCTCGGCTCGCAGGGTCAGGCCCCGCTGGTGCAGCTGCTCGCCGTCGTCGCGGTCTCCCTGGTGGTGGGCGCGGTCGTCGCCGTGCCCACGCTGCGGCTGTCCGGCCTGCGGCTGGCGCTGGTCACGCTGGCGGTCGGCGAGCTGTTCGCCTGGGTGCTGGTGCACACCTCCCCCCTCACCGGCGGCAGCCAGGGGGCGAACGTCGAGCCCCTGGTGATCGGCCCGCTCGACGCCAGCGTCCCGCTCTTCGCCTACCTCCTCGGGCTGCTGCCCGCGCTCCTCGCCACAGCGCTGGTCCTGCACCTCGACCGCACCCAGCTGGGTCGGCGGATGCTGCTCGTCCGTGACAGCGAGCTGGCCGCCCGGGCGACCGGGGTGCCGATCATCCAGACCAAGATCGTCTCCTTCCTGCTGGCCTCAGTGTTCGCCGGGATCGCGGGCTGGCTCTACGGCGGCATCAACGGCTTCGTCTCGCCACCCGACTTCAACCTCTTCGCCTCGGTCTACCTGCTCGTCGCGGTGGTGATCGGCGGGGCCCGCAGCGTGCTGGGCGCCTGGGTCGGGGCGGCGTACATCGTGGTGCTGCCCCAGGTGTTCACCGCGCTCGGCATCCCCAACCTGTACGCGCTGGTCGGCGGTGCGCTGCTGGCCCTGGTCGCGCTGCTCGCCCCGGACGGTCTCGTCGGGCTCGCTCGCTCGGCCGTCGGCCGGCGCCGGAGGACGGCATGACGACCGCGCCGGGCATCTCGATCCGCGACCTCACCGTCGCGTACGGAGCCTTCCGCGCCATCGAGGAGCTGACGGTCGAGGTACCGGCCGGGCGGATCGTCGGCGTGGTCGGTCCCAACGGGGCCGGCAAGACGACCCTGCTCAACGCGATCACCGGCTTCACCCACGTCAGCGGCGGGTCGATCCACCTCGACGAGGTGGCGGTGCAGGACTGGACCGTGCGGCGCCGGGTCGCGGCCGGGGTGGTCCGCGGCTTCCAAACCGTACGGCTGATGGAGCGCGAGTCGGTGATGACGAACGTGCTGGTCGGGCTGGAACGCACCCGGCAGCCCTTCGTGCTGGCCCAGCTGTTCGGCCTGCCGAGCCAGCCCCGCAGCCGACGTCGCGACCTCGACGCGGCGAACGCCGTGATCACCCGGCTCGGTCTGGCCGACGTCGTGCACCAACGGGTGGACGCACTGCCGTTCGCCAGCCGCCGCCTCGTCGAGGTCGCCCGAGTCCTCGTCTCGCGGCCATCCGTCGTGCTGCTCGACGAGCCCGCCGCCGGCCTCGACCAGGCCGGGCGGCACGAGCTCGCCGCGGTCCTGACCCAGGTGCACGCCGAGGACGGCTGCACGATGGTCGTGGTCGAGCACGACGTCGACCTCGTCCAGCGACTCTGCCAGCACGCCCTCGCGCTCGACTCGGGCCACCTCATCAGCGAGGGTCCCCCAGCGGACGTCTTCGCGACGCCCGAGGTCCAGGTCGCCTACTTCGGACGGTCCCTCGATGCTCAAGCTTGAGAACGTCACCGCACGCTACGGCCGCACCCAGGCCCTGTTCGGGATCGACCTGCAGGTCGAGCGCGGCGAGACCGTGGCCCTCGTCGGCACCAACGGGGCCGGCAAGACCACCACGCTGCGCGCGATCCTCGGCCTGGTCGACGGCGAAGGTGCGGTCCGCGTCGACGGGAAGCGGATCGACGGGAGGCCCACTCACCGACGGGTGCGCGAGCACCGCATCGCCGCCGTACACGAGGGACGGGGCCTGCTCACCTCGCTCACCGTCGCCGAGAACCTGCTCGTCGGCACGTCGCGGTCCGACCGCGACCGGCTGCCGGAGGTGCTGGAGCTGTTCCCCGTCCTCCGCGGCCGGCTGGACCAACGAGTCAGCCTGCTCAGCGGCGGCCAGCAGCAGATGGTCGCCCTCGGCCGGGCGATCCTGCGCGACCCCGCGTACCTGCTGCTCGACGAGCCGGCGCTCGGCCTGGCACCCGTCGTGATCGACGAGATCTACGGCACCATCGCCCGGCTCTGCGCGAGCGGCATGGGCGTCGTCCTCGTCGAGCAGAGCGTGACCCGGGCCTCGGACGTGGCCGACCGGCTCTGCCTGGTCCGGCTGGGGCGGGTCGAAACGACCATCGGCACCGACGATCGTGCCGGCGTCCAGCGGCTCGTCGCCGAGGCCTTCGACATCCACCAACCCACCGAAGAAGGGACCCTGTGATGGGCACCACCACCCTCGCCGCCGCCAACCTCCGGATCACCCACCACGACCCGGACGCCAACCTGAAGAAGTTTCTCGAGGCCGCGGACGAGGCCGCCGCCCAGGGGGCGGACGTGCTGGTGCTGCCCGAGGTCGGGCTGCAGGGCTACGCCGACTTCGCCCACAGCGTCGGCGCGACCGGCAGCGCCGAGCAGAAGAAGTTCTACTGGAAGCACGCCGAGTCGATCCCGGGCCCGGCCACCAACGCGCTGCAGGAAAAGGCCAAGCAGCACGGCATGCACATCCAGGTCGGACTGGCCGAACGTGGGCTGCACGGCAACGCCATCTTCAACTCGACCGCTCTGATCGGTCCCGAGGGCGTGGTCGGCACCTACCGCAAGACGCACAACCAGTTCGAGTTTCCCTACTTCAACGCCGGCCAGACGACGCCGGTGTTCGACCTGCCCTTCGCCCGGGCGGCGAGCCTGATCTGCTACGACCTGTCCTTCCCCGAGCTGATGCGGGTCTTCGCGCTCCAGGGCGCCACCGTCGCGCTGATGTCGACGGCCTGGCCGATGAAGGGCCACGACCGCACGAACGACTACCACGGCTGGGCGATGGACCTCGCCGCCCAGGCCAACGCGTACTTCAACCAGATGTGGCTGGTCATCTCCAACCACTGCGAGACCGACGCCTACTCAGGCGGCGTCGACTACTGGGGTCGTAGCCAGATCGTCGACCCGTACGGTCACGTCGTCGCTGCGCTGGACGACGAGGAAGGCGTCGTCGTCCACACCGCCGACCTCGACGAGGAGGTGTTGACCAGCCGGACCGAGGGCTTCTTCGGCCTCAACCTGCTCCAGGACCGGCGGCCCGAGCTCTACGGACCCATCGTCGACGGCACCCTCTACGGGCACGATGCGCCCGCACGGGGCCACGCGTGAGGGTCGGCACCGCCAGACCTGGGCCGACCACCGGGACCGAGGCGAACGGGGTGGCCAGTGCGGTGGCGGCCGCCACGGACGCCGCGCTTTGCACCCTGTTGCGCTGGGACGCCCAGACGGAGCGCCTGGTGCGCGTCGCGTCGTCCAGCCCGGTCGAGTACCCGGTCGGTGGGTCGAAGCGCTTCGACCGGCCCTGGCCGGAGTGGTTGGAGGCGTGCGTGGTGCAGCAGACCGGCTACGTCGCCGACGGTGCCGCCGCCGTGCGCGCGGCATTCTTCGACCACGAGCTGATCGCCTCGCTCGGCTGCGCGGGCTACTGCACCGTGCCCGTGCTGGTCGGCGGCACGGTGCACGGCGTGCTCAACGCGCTCGGCCCGCTCGGCTGGGCCACCCAGGAGCGGCTCCGCTCCCTGGTCATCGAGGAACGACAGCGCCCCGAGCTGGGATCGCTGTCCAGGACGGAGGACGCATGACGCTCACGAACACGGGTTCAGTGCCCGGCCACCGGCTGGTGCTCACCAACGCCCAAGTGCTGGACGTGGAGACCGGCACCTACCTTGAGGGCGCGGTGGTGGCCGAGGGCGGCCGCATCGTCCAGGTCGGCGGGGACGCCCCCAGCGGGGTGACCGACGCCGAGGTCGTCGACGCCGCCGGCGCGTTCGTCCTGCCTGGCCTGATCGACTGCCACGTGCACGTCACCGCAGCCACGGCCGCACTGGCCGACCTGCGGACCTGGCCCCCCAGCTACGTCACCGCCCACGCCGCCCGGTCGATGCGGGCCATGCTCGGTCGAGGCTTCACCACCGTGCGCGACACCGGCGGTGCCGACTTCGGTCTGGCCAAGGCTCAGCGGGAAGGGCTGATCGAAGGTCCACGCCTGCTCTTCGGCGGGAAGGCGCTGAGCCAGACCGGCGGCCACGGGGACGACCGAGGTCCAGGAGCGACCGCGTACGACGGGCACACCTGCTGCGCCGGCCTCGGCCAGGTGGCCGACGGGGTCGACGAGGTCCGCCGCGCAGCGCGGAACGTGCTGCGGACCGGCGCCCACCACATCAAGGTGATGGCCTCGGGAGGCGTCTCCTCACCCACCGACCGGGTGGACTCGTTCGGCTACTCGATGGACGAGCTCCGCGCAGCGGTCGAGGAGGCCGAATCCGCGAACCGGTACGTTGCCGCCCACGCCTACACCGCTCCGGCGATCCGGCGCGCGCTCGAAGCGGGCATCCGCACGATTGAGCACGGCAACCTGATCGATGAGGAGACGATCGCGCTGGTCGCCGAGAAGCAGGCGTTCGTGGTGATGAACCTGGTCACCTACTGGGCGCTCACCCGTGAGGGCCGCGAGCACGGCCTGTCCCAGGACTCTTACGAGAAGGTGGCCGACGTCCTCGATGCTGGGTACCGCGCCCTTGAGATGGCCGACCGGGCCGGTCTGCCTGTCCCCTACGGCACCGACCTCCTCGGAGGCATGCAGCAGCACCAGAACCGCGAGTTCGAGATCCGCGGCGAGATCCAGAAGCCACTCGACGTGGTGCGTGCGGCCACGAGCGTCGCCGCCCGGCTGACTCGGATGGAGGGGGAGATCGGATGCGTCTCCCCCGGTGCCTACGCGGACCTGCTCGTCGTGGAGGAAGACCCTCTGTCTGACATCGGTGTGCTGGCCCGGCCCGAGGGCTTCCGCCACGTCGTCCAGGAAGGTCGGGTGGTCCGCCGCTGACGCGGCTCGTGGACGCGGTGCCGACCTGAGCCAGCTGTGATCATCGAAGGGGCCCATCTCCCGCGTGTCGGTGAAGGATGCATCACGCGAAGATCGGCCTCGACGGACCCGGTCAGGTGCACGACCGGGAGAAGAAGAGGGCGAAGGCATGTCCGACCTCGAGGCTCTGCGCTGCCTCAATCGCCGCCTCGTCACGGTCGTCCACGGCCACCTGCACGCCGACCAAGACGCTGCCAAGCCTGGTCTCCTGGCAGCGGCTTGACACAGGAGACCGCACGTCCGTCGGGTTGCGGGTCGAGTCCCTGACCGTGGTGTAGCGCGGTTGCCCGGCTCGTCGCCTGGACGAGAAGCGGCCACCGCGCGATCCTTCGAGCGAACCTCCCACAGCCTTCTCGAACGGGCCATCCCACCCCCGCCCGGACGAGGCAGCGCAACGGCTACCGCCACCGCGATCCCGGTACCCGCGCCGGCACCATCGACGTCGCCGTCCCCAAGCTCCGCTCGGGGACCTCCTTCCCCGGACTGGCTCCTCGAGCGGCGCAAACGGGGCTCTCGGGCAGGCCGTTATATTGTCCTGACAAAGTTTGGACATCGGTTGCTGCCTCGTCCTGAGCGGAGCCCGGGCCGTAGACCCTCTCGACAGGAGACTCGGATGCAGATCGGACTCATCACCGACGGACTGGGACGGCTGCCGCTCCCCGAGGTCCTCGACGTGGTCGTCGAGGCGGGTCTTTCCTGCGTCGAGGTCGCCACCGGGAACTGGTCGGAGGCGCCGCACGCCGACCTGGCCGCACTGACCGCCTCGGCCACCGCGCGCGAGGAGTTCCTCGGCTCCATCACCAGCCGCGGCCTGACCCTGAGCGCCCTCAACGCGAACGGCAACCAGCTGCACCCCGTCGACGGGCCCCGCCAGGACCAGGTCCTCCGCGACACGATCGCGCTGGCCAGCACCCTGGGCGTACCCACGGTCGTCTGCATGTCCGGCCTGCCCGGGGCGGAGGGCGACTCCGCGCCCAACTGGATCACCACGTCGTGGCCCCCGGAGAACGTCGCGATCGAGAGCTACCAGTGGGACGAGGTCGCGATCCCCTACTGGCGCGACCTGACCGCGTACGCACGCGACCACGGGGTCAAGCTGGCCGTCGAGGCGTGCGGCGGGCAGCTCGTCCACACCGTCTCGGGCCTGCACCGCCTCATCGAGGCCACCGACCCCGAGGTGGTCGGGGCGAACCTCGACCCGTCGCACCTGCTGTGGATGGGCGCTGACATCCCCACCGTGATCGACGCGCTGGCCGGCTCGATCTTCCACGTCCACGCCAAGGACGTCCGGGTGAACCGCAGGATCGCCGCGCGTGACGGGCTGCTCGACCCGACCCCGATCGACCGCGCCCAGGACCGCGCCTGGAACTACGTCACCCTCGGCCTCGGCCACCCGCAGGGCGAGGCGTTCTGGGCCGACTTCGTCTACCAGCTCCGGGCCGCCGGCTACGACGGGGTGCTGAGCATCGAGCACGAGGACACCCTCGTCAGCGCTCGCGAGGGCGTGGCCCGCGCCGCCGCGCTGCTGGGCCGGGTCGCCCTGGCCGAGGCCCCCGACTGGACGCCGGCCGACATCTGAGCCACCCGGCGCTCTCGGGCCCTCGTGCGGGTGCCACCAGCTGCCGCGGATCCGGGCGGCGTCGCGGTCAGCGCACCAGTCGCCGGGCGGCGTCGGCGATGCCTTCGGGTGACATGCCCGCGCGGTCGATGAGGTAGCCCGCGGACCCGGTGGGCTGGAACGCGTCGAAGCCGAGCACGGTGACCCGCGTGGGGTGCTCGGCCACGACCGTCTCGGCCACCGCGCCGCCCAGGCCACCGGCCCGGGTGGACTCCTCCGCGGTCACGATGCCCGCGGTCTCCCGGGCGGCCTTGAGCACGGCCTCGGTGTCGAGGGGCTTGACCGTCGGCATCGAGATCACCCGGGCGGAGACACCCTCGGCCTCGAGCTGCTCGGCGGCGGCGAGGGCCCTCCAGAGGATCGTGCCGTTGCTGATGATCGTGACGTCGTCGCCGTCGCGCACGGTGATCGACCGACCGGGGACGAACTCGTAGTCGTCCGGGTAGATCTGCGGCACGCTCATCCGGGACACGCGGATGAAGGCGGGGCCCTCGGACGCCGCCGCCCAGCGCATCGCGGCGGCGGTCTCGACCGGGTCGGCCGGCACGACGATGATCATGTTGTCGATCGCGCGGAGCCAGGCGACGTCCTCGATCGACTGGTGCGTCGGGCCGAGCTCGCCGTACGCGACACCCGGGCTCATGCCGCACAGCTTGACGTTGCGGTCGGAGTAGGCGACGTCGGCCTTGATCTGCTCCAGCGCGCGGGCGGTGAGGAAGCAGGACGCGGCGGAGACGAAGGGGATCCGGCCGCCGTTGGCCAGGCCGGCGGCGACGCCGACCATGTCCTGCTCGGCGATGCCGACGTTGATCAACCGGTCGGGGAACGCCTTCTTGAACGCGTCGAGCTTGCTGGAGCCGACGGAGTCGTTGACCACGCCGACGATCCGGTGATCTTCCCGGGCGAGGTCGGCGAGGGTCTCGACGTAGGCGTTGCGGCAGTCGAACCGAGGGCGGTCGGCGACCGGGCCGGTCAGGGCCGAGGTGGCCGTGGTGGTCATGCTGACCGTCCTTCGCTGCTCGTCGACGGGTCCGCCGCGTTGACCTCGTCCTGCTTCTGCTGCACCTGGAGGCGGTCGAGCTCCTCGAGCGCGAGGTGCAGCTGGTCCTCCGACGGGACCTTGTGGTGCCAGGCCACGTCGTTGCTCATGTACGAGATGGGGTGGCCCTTGTGCGTGTGCGCGATCACGAACGTCGGCCTGCCCGGCTGGTGCGGCACGGACGACAGCACGTCGAGCAGCTGTCCGTGGTCGTGGCCGTCGACCTCGACGACGGCGAACCCGAACGCGGCGGCCTTCAGGTCGAGCGGGTCGAGGTCGTTGGTCTCGCGGACCGTCGCGCCCTGCTGCAGGCGGTTGCGGTCCACGATCACCGTCAGCGAGTCGAGCTCGTACTGCGAGGCGGCCATCATGGCCTCCCAGTTGCTGCCCTCCTGCAGCTCGCCGTCGCCGGTCAGCACGAACGTGCGGCGGGGCGAGACGTCGAGCTTGGCCGAGATGGCGTGGCCGACGGCGATCGGCAGGCCGTGCCCGAGCGGGCCGGTGTTGGCCTCGACGCCGGGGACCTTGTTGCGGTTGGGGTGCCCGTTGAGCCGCGACAGCGGCTTGAGGAACGTGGCGAGCTCCTCGACCGGCAGGAAGCCGAAGGCGGCCAGCGTCGTGTAGAGCGCGCCGGCCACGTGGCCCTTGGAGAGGATGAACCGGTCACGCTCGGGGTCGTCGACGTTCTCCGGGGTCACGTTCAGCACGCACCCGTAGAGGGTGGCCAGCACGTCGATGGCGGAGAAGTCGCCCCCGATGTGGCCGGCGCCCGCGTAGTGCACCAGCTTGAGGTCCTGCAGCCGGATCTGGCGCGCCGCCTCGGCGACGTGCGCGACCTGCTCGGCGCGCGACGCCGTCGGCGACACCCGTCCGACGACCGGCAGGGTGATGTGCTCGGGCGCGAGCGCGGTCACGAGGCGTCGCTGTCGATCATGGAGCTGAGCAGCACCTTCTGCACGAGCTTCTGAGCCGCGAGGGCGTCGTGACTGGCCTGCGCGGCGGCGAGCGCGTCCTCGTCGAGGGCGTCGAGGGCCCGGTGGATCGCCTTGAGGAAGGTGATGGCCTGCTTGGCGGCCTGGACCGAGTCCTCGCGGAAGGGGAACTGGTCGAGCTGCCAGACGCCCTCCCAGCCGTTGCGGCGCAGGGTGTGGAAGAACTCGAACGTCTCGATCAGGTGCACGGAGCCGACGACCATGTCGTCGTCCCAGCCGCGGAAGTTGTCGTTGACGTCGATCGCGAACAGCTTGCCCGCGTCGATGCACAGCTGGGCCGCGTCGGCGGGGGTCTCCAGCCCGTAGAGGGAGTGGCCGAAGTCGAGCAGCACCCCGAGGTTGTCGCAGCCGGCCTGCTGGATCGCGAGCAGGGTCCGCGCGGCGTTGGGGAAGATGATCTTGTTTCGCGGCTCGCGGGGCTTGTACTCGATCACGAACTTGATCTCCGGGTGCGCGCTGCACAGCTCGCGCAGCGCGTCCACCGCGTTCGTCCAGACGTCGTGGTAGTTCACCTGGAAGGGGTAGTCCCAGCCGTCCTGGCCGAACCACAGCTTCACGTAGTCGCAGCCCAGCTCGAGGGCCAGCTCGGTCGCCTCGTGCAGCAGGGCGATCGCCTTGGCCCGGACCGCCGGGTCGGGGTTGGTGATCGAGCCCTTGATGTAGTCGCGGTTGTAGATCTCCGGCGTGACGGCCACCGCACGGAGGTTGTTGCGGGCCAGCGCCGCCTTGACGTCGTCGAGGGTGCCGTCGAACCCCGCGAAGGGCCAGTTCAGGTCGACCACCGACAGGTCACCCACGGTCCCCGCGAGGTCGATCTGCTCCAGCAGCCCGACCGGGTCGCCGTAACCCTCGGTGGCGTAGCGATCCACGTAGGTGGCGAAGTGCCAGATCCCGGCACCGAAGACGGGCAGTTCAGACACGAGAGATCTCCTTGGCGTCGTTGCATACTTAGTCGAACACGCATAACGTATCAGCGCGGACCGTGGTGTCAACTGGGGCACTCGTCGAGGGAAGAAGGTCTGTGAGCGCCGAGGTGCAGCGGAGTGTCGTCCTGGCCATCGATCAGGGCACGACCAACTCGAAAGCGGTCCTCGTGGACGTGGAGGGTCGGGTCCGGGGGGTGGGCTCCGCCCGCGTCCCGATCAGCAACCCGCGGCCGGGGTGGGTCGAGCAGGATCCGGACCTGCTGTGGACCAGCGTGCTGGCAGCGGTCGCCGCCTGTCTCGCCTCCTCCCGCGACCGGGTCGTCGGCCTCGCCCTCTCGACGCAGCGCGAGACCGTCGTGGGCTGGCGCGCCTCCACCGGCGACGCGGTGGGTCCGGCCCTGGGGTGGCAGGATCGCCGCACCGCCGCGTGGTGCGCGGCGCACCTCGGCCGGGAGGACGACGCCGAGGTGCGAACCCGGACCGGCCTGCGGGTCGACCCGATGTTCTCCGCACCCAAGATGGCCTGGCTGCTGGCCCATGACGAGGCGCCGGACGACCTGGTGCTCGGCACCGTCGACGCCTGGCTGGTCCACCGGCTGACCGGCGGTGCCGTCCGTGCCTGCGAGGCCGGCAACGCGTCACGGACCCTGCTCTACGACATCCGCACGCTCGCGTGGTCGCCCGCGCTGCTCGAGCTGTTCGGGGTGCCCGCCTCCGCGCTGCCCGAGGTGCGGGCGTCGGCGGCCGGCTTCGGTGTCACCGCCGGTGTGCCCGGGCTGCCGGACGGGCTCCCCGTCCTCGCGGTGCTGGCCGACTCGCACGCCGCCCTGCTCGGCCAGGGATGCACCGTCCCGGGCACGGCGAAGGCCACCTTCGGCACCGGAACCTCGGTGATGGCACCGGTGGAGCGGCTCGCGGAGCTCGACTCCCCCGTCCCCACCACGCTCGCCTGGCTCGCAGGCTCGCCGCTCTACGCCCGCGAGGGCAACATCTTGTCGTCGGGCGCCGCGCTGACCTGGACCGCGACCCTGCTCGGGACGGACGTGAGCCACCTGCTCGCGCTGGCGGCGACGGTCCCCGACACCGGCGGGGTGACGCTCGTGCCCGCGTTCAACGGTCTGGGAGCCCCGCACTGGGACCGGGAGCGGACGGCGTCCCTCTCCGGGCTCACCGCGTCGTCCACGCCGGCGCACGTCGCACGGGCTGCCGTCGAGGCGGTCGCGCACCAGGTGTGCGACGTGGTCGACGTGCTCCGCGCCGAGCAGGTGCCGATCACCCTGCTGCGGGCCGACGGAGGTGCCTCGGCCTCGGAGCTCCTGATGCAGACGCAGGCCGACCTCCTCGGCCTCCCGGTCGAGGTCGCACCGGCCCCCGAGGTCTCCGCGCTGGGCGTGGCAGGTCTGGGGTGGCAGGCGCTCGGGCAGCCCGCGGTCGGAGCGTCACGCCCGGCTACGCGCCTGGCACCGGCCGAGGGAGCTGCGCGCGAGGAGCGGAGAGCGGCGTGGCGCGCGGCGATCGACCGCTGACGACCGGGACTCGCGGCCGGCGGTGGTAAGACACGCTGTCTAGGGTGTCCCACGCGTGGGGTCGCACGAGAGGGACACATGTCACCAGCATCGAGTCACGGCAACGTCCTGCTGCCCAGCGACAGCCAGGTACGGCTCATGACCAAGGTCGCCCGGCTCTACCACGAGCGGGGCGTGCGGCAGACCGAGATCGCGTCGATGCTGCACCTGTCCCAGGCCCGGGTCTCGCGACTCCTCAAGCGCGCCACCGAGGTGGGGATCGTCCGCACCGTCGTCGTCGTGGCCACCGATGTCCACACCGGGCTGGAGGAGCAGCTCGAGGCGCGCTACGGGCTCCTCGAAGCAGTGGTGGTCGACGCGGACGGGGACGAGCACGACGTCCTGGCCGCCCTCGGCTCAGCCGGCGCGGGCTACCTCGAGGCCACCCTGACCGGGGCCGAGCGGCTGGGCATCTCCTCCTGGAGCGCCACGCTGCTCGCCGTCGCGGACCGGCTCCACCCCTTCCGTAAGCCAGGGGGGGCCGACAGCATCATCCAGCTCGTCGGCGGGGTCGGCGTCGCCTCCGTCCAGGCCCAGGCCAACCGCCTGCTGGGTCAGCTGGCCTCGGTGGTCGGCGCGAGCCCCACCTTCGTTCCCGCACCCGGGCTGGTCGGCTCGCCCGACGTACGCGCCGGCCTGCTGACGGACCCCGCGATGGAGAGCATCGCGAACCAGTGGCAGCAGCTGACCATGGCCCTCGTCGGCATCGGCAGCCTCCAGCCGTCCCGCCTCCTCGAGGACAGCGGCAACGCCGGCGGCCCGCGCGAGCAGCAGGAGCTGCGCGAGGCCGGCGCGGTCGGCGACGTGTGCAACCGCTTCTTCACCGCCGACGGCGCCCTGGTGCGCAGCGAGCTCGATGACCGCGTGGTCGGCATCGACCCGACGACCTACCGCGCGATCCCGCGCCGCGTCGGGCTGGCGGGGGGCAGGCGGAAGCACGAGGCCGTCCGCGCCGCACTGCTCGGCGGCTGGGTCAACGTGCTCGTCACCGACGTCAGCACCGCCCGCGCCCTGCTGACCGACCCACCAGTTCCCGGCGGCGCCCCGAGCACCCTCGACGGCACAGCCCCAACCGCGTAGCAGCCGATGACCCGACCCCTCCTGGTCGAGGTGGGGACCCGGACCTGGCCCTGACCGGGTCTCGAGCGTCATCCGGCGGTGACCGCCACGGCGGTGGGGCTCAGCGGGTCCGGTAGCGCGCGTAGACCAGCCCGCTGGCGAAGGCACGTTCCTCGACCAGCTCGAGATCGAGGCGTACGCCGTCGGGGCAGAACCGCCTGCCGCCGCCGACCACGGTCGGGGTGACGAACAGGTGGTACTCGTCCACCAGCCCGGCCGCGACGGCCTGGTGCGCGAGGGTCGGGCCGTCGACGGTGAGGTCGTGGTCGGACTCCGCCTTGAGCCTGCGCACCACGTCCGGGTCGAAGGTCCGCTCGATCCGGGTCCTCGCGCTGGCCACCGACTCCAGCGTCGTGGAGTACACGACCTTCTCGGCGGCCTGCCAGCCGCGCGCGAACTGGACGACGTACGGCGGAGCGTCGGGCAGATCGTGCGCGGTCTCCCAGAAGACCATCGTCTCGTACATGCGTCGGCCGTAGAGGTACGTGCCGACGGAGCGGAAGGTCTCGTGGATGAACGTGTGCACCTCCTCGTCGTCGGCCTCGGAGCCGAGGTCGCCCTCCGCCGCCTCGGCGTAGCCGTCGAGCGAGGTGATCATCGAGTAGACGAGCTTGGCCATGCTTCTCCCTGGGGTACGCGTGCCTTCGGCTGCGGCGGTCCTGGGGGCAGTGACCTCGGGACGACCCGGAACTCATCGACCGGCCGATCGACCCAGGACCGGCTCCACCTCGACCTGGTGCCTGCACTGCAGGTGGGCAGGAGGGTCGACCGACCCCGACTAGCGGAGAACGGTCCGTCCTGCTGCGATTCGTGCGAGCTCGTGGTGTGACGGTTGTGACTCGTGTTGCCGCTGGGACGCGGGGGTCCGACGGCGCACCCTGGCCACGGCTCTCCCCCGTGCCGCCCGTCCAACCAGGAGCTCTCCATGTCTGTCTCGTCCCGCCTGCACCGTCCGCTGGCCGCCGTCGTCCTCGGCGCCGCTCTGCTCGCACCCTTCCACCCCACCGTCTCCGCGTCCGCGGCCCCGACCGCCGCGCACGCGGCGGCGAGCACGAAGCCGGCGGGCCGTGCGACCCAGGCCACGCTCACCGCGTACGGCGACAACGACCCGGACGCCGACACCGCCGGCACCATCCACCTGTCGGGGTCGCTGCGCTGGGCCGACGGGAAGGTCCTCGGGTCCAAGCAGCACGTCGAGCTGTGGGGCAGGACCGGCACGACGTGGGCCCTGGTCGAGAAGGCGGTCACCGACCGCCACGGCGACGTCGAGCTCAGCGTCACCCCGGGCGTGCACACGCGGTACCAGCTGCGCTACGCGGGCTCGCACAGCTCAACGCTCTCGTCGGTCGCCGCCCCGTCGACGAGCCCGAGCGTCACGGTCCACGCCGTGGCCCAGGTCAGCCTGACGACCCCCACGAAGGTGCACCGCGGCGAGACGTTCGTCGTCACCGGCAGGGTCACCCCGGCCGGTGCCGGTCGCGTCGTCACCCTGGCCGGCGACGGGAAGACGTTCACCACGCTCCGCACCCGCGTCGACGGCTCGTTCTCGGGGCACGTCCGGCTGCGGATGACGACCACCCTGAGCGTTGTCCTGCCCGACACCACGAGTCTCGACGGAGCCGTCAGCGGACCGCACGTCGTCCGCGTGGCCTCCTGACCCACGGCGCGTCCCGCCCCGCCGCCGTCGAGGGGTACGACGCCTCGACGGGTCTCGGCAGCCCGCGGGGGCTCAGGCCCCTCTGACCCGCCTCGGCGCGGGGCCGTCCCGGCGACGGTCCCGCACCGGGAGTCCGGTCAGACGAAGAGCGGGGCCATGTCCCAGCGCTGCTCGAGGCCGGCCATCACCTCGCGGTCGGGGCGCTGCGCGCCTCCCTCGAAGAAGCGCTCGGCCGCGTCGAGGACCAGGGGCAGGACGTGGATGTCGCCGACCGTGTTGAGGAAGACGTCGGGCCGGCCGAGCACCCAGGCGACAGCGGTGTCGATCGCGGCCGGGTCCTTCAGCGGCTCGTACCAGGTGGCCGCGTGCTGCTCGGCCCCCTCCGACCAGGGCGCCTTGGTGATCGACTTGATCGTCTGCACGGCGACGCCACGCTCCGCGCACACGGTTGCGAGCGCCTCGAACTCGTCGAGGTAGGCCTGGTTGCGCGCCATCGGGAAGTTGTAGGGCAGCAGCACCGAGGCGAAGTCGAACTCCTGCAGCGAGCGCAGGTGCTGGGTCGCGACGGTGATGCCGTGCCCGGTGACCCCGATGTGGCGCACGAGGCCCTCGTCCCGGGCGCGGACCGCGGCCTCGAGCACGCCACCGGGCGCGTACGCCTGCCGCCACTCGGCCTCGTCGACGAGGTTGTGCAGCTGGATGAGGTCCACCTGGTCGACCTGCAGCCGCTCCAGCGACCGGTTGATCTCGGCCCAGGCCGGCTCGGCGTCACGCTCGCCCGTCTTGGTGGCGAGGAAGACCTCGTCGCGGTGGTCGGCCAGGAACGGCGCCAGCCGCAGCTCGGCCTCGCCGTAGCTGGCGGCCGTGTCGATGTGGTTCACGCCGTGGCGCCGGACGAGCGCGAGCGTGGTGTCCGCCTCGTCCTGGGTCACCTCGCCCAGCGCGGCGGCCCCGAAGACGACGCGCGTGCTCGAGTGACCGGTCGTTCCGAAGGGCAGCTCCGAGATCATGCGGGTGATTATGCGCCGAGGAGCGCGCGGACCTGCGGCAGCACGTCCGGGTGGATCTGGTGACCGCCCGGGTGCGCCAGCTCCACGGCCTCCGCCCCGCGCTCGCGGAGCTCCTCGACCAGACGGGCCGTCAGCCCGAGCGGGATCATCGGGTCCCGACGGCCGTTGGGGACGACGACCAGCGCAGCGGCGGTGTTCGCGCCGTTCGAGAAGCCGACGGCGACCAGCGAGCCGGCGTCGATCCCGTACGCGGTGCTCGCCGCCTCGACGAACGTGGCCAGGTCCGCGGCCTGCCGCCGCAGGTCGTCCTCGTCGAAGACGCCGTCGGGGAGGCGCCGGAAGAACCGCGGCATCCCGTTCTCGAGCACGGTCCCCCGCACCAAGAGCACCGCGGCTCCGGGGGCCAGCAGGTCACGCAGCGGCAGCAGCTCGTGCTCGTCCCCGCCGGTGCCGTGCAGGAGCAGCAGGGGTGGCCCCGCCACGGACGTCTCCGCGGGGAGGAAGACGTGCGGCCGTCGAGGACGGCGCTCGTGCTGACGGGTCGTCCGCGCTGGTCAGGAGGCGTCGAGCTGGAGCGGCGGGAGGGCCGCGGCGATCTGCTCCCGGTCGGGCTCCAGCCACGGCGGCAGCCTGAGGTGCCGACCCAGCTCGAGCAGCGGCTCGTCGACTGCGAAGCCGGGGGCGTCGGTCGCGATCTCGAGCAGCACCCCGCCCGGCTCGCGGAAGTAGATCGACTTGAAGTACTGACGGTCGAGGATCTGGGTCACCCCGACGCCGCGGCCGAGCAGCTCCTGCTGCCACGCCGTCATGGTCTCCAGGTCGGGGGCGCGGAACGCGACGTGGTGCACCGTGCCACCCGCCTGCAAGCCGCGGTCGCGGACCCCGGCGGCCACGTCGACGAGAGCGCCCGACGCGCCGTCGGCCATGCCGAAGCGGGCCCGGTCAGTCCCCTCCTCGGTCACGGTCATGCCCAGCAGCTCGGTGAGCATCGCCGCGGAGGGGTCGAGCAGCCGCTCGGACAGGGTGATGGCGTGCAGGCCACGCACGGCGTGCTCGGCCGGGATGTCGGCGACACCGTCCCACCCGGACCGTCGGTCGCCGTCGGAGGCCACCAGGTCCATGACCATCCCGTTCGGGTCGCGGAAGGTGAGCACGTCCTCGTCGTCACGGCTCGACGGGGCGTCCGTGTCGACCTCCAGGCCCCGCAGACGTTCGTGCCACCAGCCGAGCGACGAGCCCGGGACGCTGAAGGCCGTGGTCGTGGACATGCCCGCACCCTGACGCCCCCTGGGTACTCCGGGCCAGGGGAAGAAGGTGAGCAGGCTGGACGGGCTGCCCTGCTCGTCGCCGTAGTAGAGGTGGTACGAGTCGGGTGCGTCGAAGTTGACCGTCTGCTTGACCAGGCGCAGCCCGAGAACCCGCGTGTAGAAGTCGACGTTCGACTGGGGGTCACGGGCGATCGCGGTGACGTGGTGGATGCCGTGCGGCTTGACCTGCGTCATGGTGTGCGTGCTCCTCGCGGTCGGCTGCGTGGGTCTGGTCCTCGCGCCCGGGTCCTGTCGTACCACCCGTCAGGCGCGAGCGGTACCCGCGTAGCGCTCGTCGTCGTCCTCGGCGATGACGACGCCCTCGACGTAGTCCGGCTCCGGGCCGGTCGTCAGCTGGCGTGCGTCGTCGGGAGCGCTGTCCGCGCCCGGCTTGCGCATCCCGGTCTCGTTCGCCTGGTTGGCCAGCAGCACGCCCATGTACGGCAGGAACACCGCACCGGCGAGCATCACCCACTGCAGCCAGCCGTGGGCGACGGTCACCGCGAGGATGAAGCACGCGGTCCGGAACGCCATCGTGATCGTGTAGCGCCGGATGCGCTGCGAGGTGTCGACGCTGGCGCCGGCACGCGCGGTGGTGATGCTCGAGGTGGTCGGGTGGGCAGACATGGTGGGACCTTCTCGTCGTCGTCGAACGGTAGGGCTTCGTGATGCTGTGACCCAGGTGAGGGCACTCTTCTCAACGCCTGTGCAGCCGGGCCTAGTCCGACCCGGAGCCCTCTCCCACGCCTGATTCAGAGGTGCCTCTGACGGATGCACCCGACCACCACGAATGTTCCCGTCGGTCCGGCTATTCGAACACCCGTTCGGTCTGACCTAGGATCAGACGGTGGTCTACCACCCCGTCGAGCCGTCCGCGAAGCACGTGTGGGTCCGCACGAGCGGCGAGCACGGGCAACCCGTCGCCGGTGTCGTCCTGGCGTGGCAGCACGCGCCGCTGCACAACATAGGCGGGTCCGCCTGGCAGGCCCTGGTCGCCACCACCCCGTTCGACGACACCCTGATCATCGGCTGGGTCGACGCGTCGCGGCTGGTCCAGCTGCGCGACCCCTCCCCCGCACCCTCTCCCGCGCCGTGACGCCACCCACCCCGGCCCACCGCCACGTCTGGGTCGACTGCAGCGGCGGCTACAGCTGTCCCGGCCTGATCATGGCCTGGCGTCGGGACCCGACCGGGTGGCAGGCCCAGGTCGCCGTGGTCCGCGACCGGAGCGTCTTCGTCCAGTGGACGCCGGCCGCCACCCTCCACCCCGTGACCGACGACGGCTGGAGCACCATCGCGCCTCCCGCCGGCGGGGGCTGACGCCCGAACGCCGAAGCGGCCTCCGCACCTGGGTGCGAAGGCCGCCTCGACGAGACAGGTGGCGCCGAAGGACCGGCGCCGGGGAGCGGTGCTAGACGGCGGTGCGGGTACGCGACCGGCTGGTGAGCGCGGACGCGATCATGACCAGGACGGCCGCGACCACGATCGCCACGATCCAGCGGACCCAGTCGACGCCGGGGCTGCCGTTGCCGCCGAACGCGGCGTAGATGTACCAGCCGATGATCACTCCGCCGATGCCGCACAGGATGGTCAGCCAGATCGGGATGTTGTCCCGGTTCCGCGGTGCCACGAACTTGCCCAGCAGGCCGATGACGATGCCCGCGATGATGAGGCCGATGATCTCCACAGCTAACTCCTTCGAGATGGACCTTGCCGTTGTGAGCGGCCGGAGCCGGAGACGTTCCGGGCTCTTCGTGTCCTATTTGATCAGCCGCAGAGACACGGTGGTACATCCTTAAGGATGTACGGCTAGGGTGCACACCATGGATCCGAACCCACCTCGTCCGGTCACGGTCGCCCTGGTCGACGACTACGACGTGGTGGTCATCGGCGTGGCGAACATCCTCGGGCAGTACCCCGACCGCGTGGTGATCGCCGAGATCGACACCAACTCCACGCTGTCCGACGAGGTCGACGTCGTGCTCTACGACTCCTTCGCCCAGCCGGAGTCGGACCGGGACGAGATCAAGGTGCTGGTCGACAACCCGAGGGCCCGGCGGGTCGTCGTCTACACCTGGAACTTCCATCCCGACCTGATCGACGAGGCCAAGAGGCAGGGCGTCCACGGATACCTCTCCAAGTCCCTGCCCGCCTCCGAGCTCGTCGCCGCGCTCGAGGCCGTCCACGCCGGCGAGGTCGTCGTCACCGAGCCGCCGCCGCGCGCCCGGCCGGCGAGCGGCTCCGACTGGCCGGGCCGCAGCAAGGGCCTCAGCGACCGCGAGTCGGAGGTCCTCGCGCTGATCACCCAGGGCAAGAGCAACGCCGAGATCGCCGGCCTCTGCTACCTCAGCATCAACACGGTCAAGTCCTACGTCCGCTCGGTGTACCGCAAGATCGACGTGGAGAGCCGGACGCAGGCGGTGCTGTGGGGTGTCGAGAACGGGTTCACCCCCGACCACCGACGCATCGACCACTGGCGCGGTGGCCCGTGAGCCCGGCCGTACAGCGCCGTTCCCGACCCGCGCTTCCCACGCTGGCTATCGTCGGTCGGACAGGTGCATACAGGTCTGCCGCGACCGCGAGGTGGAGATGACGGACACGATGCCCCCGGGTGCAGCCCAGCCGCCGGCCCCGACCCCGGTGGAGGACCGCCCGGGCCGCGCGCCGGCGGGCGTGGAGGCGAACGGCCTCAACGTGATCCCCGAGGCCGAGCGGCACGGGCGCCCGGCCCAGCTCTTCTGGCCGTGGTTCGGCGCGAACATCTCGGTCCTGGGCCTCAGCTACGGCTCCTTCGTCCTCGGCTTCGGCGTCTCGTTCGTGCAGGCGACCGTCGTCGGGGTCCTCGGCATCGTGCTGTCGTTCCTCTTCTGCGGGTTCGTCGCGGTCGCCGGCAAGCGGGGCTCCGCACCCACGCTGGTGCTCAGCCGGGCGGCGTTCGGGGTCCTCGGGAACCGGCTCCCCGCGCTCGTGTCGTGGCTGCTGACCGTCGGGTGGGAGACGGTCCTGACCGTCCTCGCGACGCTGGCCACGGCCACCGTCTTCGAGCGTCTCGGCTGGGCCAGCGGCACACCGACCAAGATCGTCGCGCTCGTCGTGGTCGCGGGCCTCGTGATCGTGGGCGGCGTGATGGGCTTCCGGGTGATCATGCGCCTGCAGCTGGTCATCACCGTGATCACCGGCGTCCTCACCGTCGCGTTCATCGTGCTGTCCCTGCCGCACGTCGACCTGGCCGCGGTCACCGCGATCCCCGCCGGCTCGACCCAGGCCGTCATCGGCGCCTTCGTGTTCGTCATGACCGGCTTCGGGCTCGGCTGGGTGAACGCCTCGGCCGACTACTCCCGCTACCTCCCCCGTACGTCGTCGGGGGCCGCCGTCGCCGGGTGGACCACCTTCGGGGCCTCGGTCGCGCCGGTCGTGCTGCTCGTCGCCGGGCTGCTGCTCGCCGGCTCGTCGGAGAGCCTGAGCACCGCCATCGCGGCGGACCCGGTCGGCGCGCTGGCGAACCTGCTGCCGACCTGGTTCCTCGTCCCGTTCGTCGTCGTCGCCGTCCTCGGGCTGGTCGGCGCGTCGGCCATGGACATCTACTCCTCGGGGCTCTCGCTGCTCGCGGTCGGGGTGCGCCTGCCCCGCTTCGCCGCCGCGCTGGTCGACGGTGTCCTGATGGTGGCGGGCACCGTCTACGTCGTCTTCGTGGCGAGCGACTTCATCGGGCAGTTCATGGGGTTCCTCATCACGCTCGGGGTGCCGATCGCGGCCTGGTGCGGCGTCATGCTGGCCGACGTCGCCCTGCGCAGGCGCGGCTACGCCGAGCCCGACCTCTTCGAGCCGACCGGCCGCTACGGCGCGGTCCGGGGCACCGCCGTCGCCACGCTGGTGGTCGCCACGGCGCTCGGCTGGGGGCTGGTGACCAACGCCAGCGCGGGCTGGCTCGCCTGGCAGGGCTACCTGATGGGCCCGCTCGGCCTGGGCGGGCGGGACGGGGCCTGGGCGTACGCGAACGTCGGGGTGCTCGCCGCCCTGGTCCTCGCGTTCGTCGTCACCCTCGTCGCGTCCCGGCGGCGCGTCCGCGAGCAGGAGGCGGTCCGGCCGGCCGGCGCCGGGGTCGCCACGTGACCAGCCCGGTCCCGCTCAGCAAGCCCGACGCCGTCCGGGAACGCATCGTCGCGGAGATCCGCTCCGGCGAGCTGGCCCGCGGCGAGCGGCTCCCGGGCGAGCACGCCCTGGCCACCCGCTTCCAGGTCAGCCGCGCCACGGTGCGCCAGGCCCTCGCCGAGCTGCAGCGCGGGGGCTACATCGCCACCCAGCCGGGGTCCGGGTCGTTCGTGACCTACGACGGTCGCGCCATCGCCCCCACGCAGAGCTGGTCGGCCGAGTTCGCCGCCCACGGCCTCACCGCGACCGCCCGGGTGCTGCGGTTCGAGGTCACGACGGTCCCGGACCTGGCCGAGCGGCTCGGTCTCGGCTCCGACCGGTTCCTCGCCGTCGACCGGGTGCGCGTGGTCGACGGCACGCCGGTGTCGCTCGAGCACAGCCGGCTGCCCTTCGTGAGCGAGATCGCCGACCTCACGGCCGACGGCCTGGTGGACGGCAGCCTCACCGCGAGCCTGGTCCGCCGCGGGCTCGTCGTCGCCCGCTTCGAGGAGTGGGCTCGTCTGACCCTGCTGGGGGCCGTCGAGGCCGAGGCCCTCGAGCGCCCGGTCGGTGACCCCTGGCTGCAGCTCTTCTCGGTCGGCCGCAACGACGCGGGCGACCTCGTCGAGCACGTGACCAGCTGGCTGGACCCGACGCACTTCCACCTGCACCACGACAGCGCCGGGAGCACCGGTGGCGGCCACGGCCGTGCCTGAGGCGGTGGCGCAGGACCCGGTCGACGCGGGCGCGGCTGGGCGGGTCCGCCGGGTCGACCGGGCCGAGGCCGCGCTGCTCGGCCTGGCCGTCGGCGACGCCCTCGGCATGCCGACGCAGTACCTGCCCCGCGCCACCGTCGACCACCTGTACGGGGGGCTGCGCTGGTTCGAGCCCGGCCCCGAGGCCAACGAGATCAGCCGGGGGCTGCCCGCCGGTCACGTCACCGACGACACGGACCAGGCCCTGATCGTGGCCCGGGCCCTGGTCGACGGGGGCGGCCACGTGGCGCCCGACCGCCTCGCCCGTGACCTGCTCGCCTGGGAGGCGCGGATGGAGGCGGTCGGCTCGCTCGACCTGCTCGGACCCTCGACCAGGCGTGCCCTCGCGGCGCTCGCGCAGGGCGCGGACCCGGCGGACACGGGCCGCTGGGGTGACACGAACGGCGCGGCGATGCGGATCGCCCCCGTCGGGGTCCTGGTCCCGCCGGCGCCGCTGGCCCGGCTGGTCGACCGGGTGACCGAGGTCTGCTCGCTCACCCACCACACGGGCGTCGCCATCGCCGGCGCGTCGGCCGTCGCCGCGGCGGTGAGCACCGGGATCGACGGCGGCACGTTCGACGACGCGCTGGACGCCGCGGTGCTCGCGGCCCGGGAGGGCGCGCAGCGCGGCGCGTACGTCGCCGGCGCCGACGTCGCGACGCGGCTCGTCTGGGCGGTGGGCACCGTCCGCGGTGCGGGCTCGGAGGCGGCCGCGCTCGACGCCGTCTCCTCCCTGATCGGGACGGGCATCGCCACGCAGGAGTCCGTCCCGGCCGCGTTCGCGCTGCTCGCGCTCGCCCCGGAGGACCCGTGGCGGGTCTGCCTCGCCGCCGCGAACCTCGGCGGCGACAGCGACACCGTCGCCGCCATGGCGGGAGCGGTGGGCGGCGCGCTGCACGGCAGGGCCGCGTTCCCGGCGGCGGCGGTCGAGCTGGTGACCACCGTCAACGACCTCGACGTCACCCCCCTCGTCGCCCGGCTGCTCGAGCTCCGGGACGCGGCGTGAGCGGGCCCCGGCTGGTGCTGCTCGGCGGGGTCATCGTCGACGTCGTCATGTACGTCCCGCACTTCCCGGTCCCCGGCGGGGACGTGCTGGCCTCGGACGCGCTCGTCGCCACGGGCGGCGGCTTCAACATCCTGGCCGCGGCCAACCGGCAGGGGCTGACCGGCGCCTACCTCGGACCGCACGGCACGGGCCGCTTCGGCGACCAGATCCGGGCCGACCTGGCCGCGGAGGGCATCGTCGTCACCCAGCCGCCGTCGGCCGAGGGCGACAGCGGCTTCTGCATCGGCCTGGTCGACGCCGCGGCGGAGCGGACGTACGCCACCCGCCCCGGGGTCGAGGGTCGCCTCACGCAGGCGCACCTGTCCGGGGTCCCCCTCGAGCCCGACGACGCCGTCTGGTTGTCCGGCTACGACCTCGCGTACGCGCACGGCCCGGTCGTCGGGGCGTGGTTCACGGGGCTGGCCAGCACCCACCGCACGTTCTTCGACCCGGGCCCGGTGGTGGGCGGCATCGACGCCGCGCTGCTGCACGCGGTCGTGGCCCGTGCCGACTGGGTGTCGCTGAACGTCGACGAGGTCCGGGCGCTGACCGGCCGCCCGGACGCGGCGCACGCGATCCGGGCCTGGTCGGAGACCCTCCCGCTCCCCCGCGCCGGGGTCCTCGTGCGCGACGGGGCCGAGGGCTGCTGGCTGCTCGAGGCGGCGCACCCCCGAGACGTCCACCACGTACGCGTGCCCCTGCCGCCGTTCACCCCCACCGACACCAGCGGGGCCGGCGACTGCCACCTGGGCACCTTCGCCGCGGCGATCGGGCGGGGCGAGGCGCCGGTGGCCGCTGCCCGCTGGGCGAACGCCGCGGCCGCGCTCTGCGTCCAACGGGTCGGGCCCGCCACCGGCCCCACGTACGCCGAGGTCGCGGCGGCCCTGGCCACGACCGCCGGCTGAGCCTCGGGTGCGGCAGGGACGGCCACGTCGAGGTCCACGGTGAGGCTCTGCCCGGCCCGCCGACCTTGCTCAGGAGCACCTCATGGCCGACACCGACACCGACACCTCGATCCGGGCCGTCCGCTCCTCGTACGAGCGGTCCTCGACGCCGGGCTGAGGGGGGCGCCGGCTCCCGGTGGCGAGGTGTTCGGCCCGGTCTGAGACCGGTGGAACGCGATGGCGCCGAACGAGCAGGTCCGGCAGAGCACCGAGGCCAACGGGGCCCTGGTCACGCGCTTCGAGGTGGAGCCGGTCGACGTCGTCACCACCGGTCCGTCGAGGAGCTTCGCCCTCGACGTGGGCGACGAGGTCACGCTGCCGCCGAGCGCCGCCGCCGGACCCGACCCGCTGGTGCTGCCGGCCGAGGCGCTGATCCGCCTGGTCCACGGGCGGCTGGACCCGGGGCACACCCCGGCCGGCGTCGACGACCGGAGGCTCGCCGGGCTCCGTACGGCGTTCCCCGGCTGCTGAGCCCGGCGGCGCCGGTCACCACGCTCCGGGGCGCTTCTGTCAGCGGCTCCTGCGAGACTCCCGCCATGCCTCGATCAGACCTGCCCGACACCTGGGACGAGCGGGCGACGCTGCTCGCCATGCTGCAGTACACCCGCGACACCGCAGCGGAGAAGTGCGAGGGGCTCGACGCCGCCGGTGCCTCCGCCACGCCGCTCCCGGGCTCGCCGCTGATGAGCATCGGCGGCGTGGTGAACCACCTGCGCTGGGTCGAGCACTCCTGGATCGAGACCCGCTTCGTCGGCGGGCCCGACCTGGGCCCGTGGACCGACGAGTCCCCCGACCAGGAGTTCCTCGACGGTGCGACGCTGCCGCTGGCCGAGGTCCTCGAGGGTTACGTCGAGCAGGCGCGACGCACGGAGGAGCTCATCAGCAGGCTCGACCTGGACGACCTCTCGGTCACCCCGCTCCGCTCCGGCGAACGTCCCACCCTGCGCTGGGTGCTGCTGCACCTGGTCGAGGAGAACGCCCGCCACAACGGGCACCTCGACATCCTCCGTGAGCTCCACGACGGCACGACCGGCGACTGACCCGCGGACTGGCACCGCGTGGCACCGGGTGCGGGTGGCACGGCTGGGTAAGTTCGTTGTCGTCCCAGGCCAGGAGGTGCACGACAGCTGATGACGAAGGTCCTGCTGCTCAGCAGCCCGATCTTCGGGCACGTGTCGCCGATGCTCGCCCTCGGGCGCGGTCTGCGACGTCGAGGTCACGAGGTCACGCTCCTCACCGGAAGCAAGTACGCGGCGTCCGTGGCCGGGGCCGGGCTCGACTTCCTCCCGCTGCCGCCCGAGGTGGACTACGACGACGCCGACATGGAGGCGTGGCTGCCCAAGCGGCAGCACCGGACGCGGATCGCGGCCGGACGCTACGACATCACCGGCATGTTCGTCCGCCCGCTCGGCCCGCAGCACCGCGCCGTCAGCCGTGCCCTGGCCGCCAGGCGCTACGGCGCGGTGGTCGCCGACACGGGCTTCCTCGGGGTCCTGCCGCTGCTGACCGGACCCGACCCCCGCCCGCCGGTCTTCGGCGTCTCGATCACGCCGCTGGCCCTGACCAGCCCCGACGTCGCCCCGTTCGGGTCCGGGCTCGCGCCGGGCCGCAGCGCCGCGTCCCGGCTGCGCAACCGCCAGATCGACTTCCTGCTGCGTCACGGTCCCCTGCGCCCGCTGCAGGCCGCGCTCGACGCCCAGCTGGCGGCGCTCGGGCTGCCACCCTGCCCGGTCGGCTTCTTCGACGTCGCGGGTCTCTTCGACCGCACGTTCCACCTGTCCATCCCCGGCCTGGAGTACCCGCGGCGCGACCTCCCGTCCTCGATCGTCTTCACGGGACCGCTGCCGCCAGGACGGCCCGACCTGGGCTGCGGCTCGTGGTCCCCGCCCTCCGGGCAGGCGCCCCTGGTGCACGTGACCCAGGGGACGTTCGCCAACGCCGACCTCACCGCGCTGCTCGTGCCCTGCCTGCAGGCCCTGGCCGACGAACCGGTCCGCGTGGTCGCCACCACGGGCGGGCGCCCGGTCGAGAGCGTGCTCGAGCTGCTCGACGGCCCGCTGCCCGCCAACGCCGAGGTCGCCGAGCTCGTCCCGTACGCCGACCTGCTGCCGCACACGTCGGTCGTCGTCACCAACGGCGGCTGGGGCGGCGTCCAGCAGGCCCTGGCCCAGGGCGTCCCCGTCGTGGTGGCCGGGTCGAGCGAGGAGAAGCCGGAGGTCGCGGCCCGCGTGGCCTGGTCGGGGGCGGGCATCGACCTGCACACCGGCCAGCCGTCGCAGCGGCGGATCCGGCAGGCCGTCCGGGCCGCGCTGCGCCGCCCGCGCTACCGCGACGCCGCGGCGCGCCTGCAGACCGAGTTCGCCGCCATGCCCGACCCGGTCGACGTCGTCGCCGCGGCGGTCGCCGAGAGTGCCCGTGTCCCGGCCGTCCGCACCACCTGAGACGGGCGACGCCGCTCCGCAGAGCGGGCTGGCCCGGTTCGGGCTGACCCGTCGCTCGGCGGCGCTGCTCGTCGGGATGAGCGCGGCCCTGCTGGCCTCCGAGCTCGCGGAGACGGTGGTGGCCACGGCGCTGCCCACCATCGCGGCCGACCTGGGCGACCTGCGCCTGCTCGCGCTGGTGACCACGGGCTACCTGGTCACCAGCACGGCGGTCCTGCCCGCGTACGGGTGGCTCAGCGACCGGTTCGGCCGCCGGCGGATGTTCGTGGTGGCGGTCGCCGTCTTCCTGCTGGGCTCGGTGCTCGGCGCGCTGGCCACCGGACCGGTCGGCCTCGTGCTGGCGCGGCTCGTCCAGGGCTGCGGGGCGGGCGGGCTGCTCGTCCTCGTCCAGGCCGAGGTGGCGGTGCTGGTGCCGCTGCGCCAGCGCGCGGCCGTCATGAGCGGCGTGGGTGCCGTGTTCGCCACGGCCGTGGTCGCCGGCCCCCCGCTGGGCGGGTGGCTGGCGTCCGGCCCCGGCTGGCGGTGGGCGTTCTGGATCAACCTGCCGCTGGCCCTGGCCGCCCTGGTGGCGGCGGTGGCGCTGATGCCGCCCGGGCGGCCCTCGGCGCAGGCCCGTCCGCGCTCGCCGCTCAGCGTGCTGAGGCGTCGGCAGGTCCGCTTCGCCACGGCCGGCGGGCTGCTGCTGGGCGCGTCGTCCTTCGGGATGCTCGCCTACCTGCCCACCTACCTGCAGCTGGTGCTGGGGCTGAGCCCCTCGTGGGCCGGGGTGCTCATGCTGGCGCTGTTCGGGGGGCTGGGGATCCTCACGGTGGTGGCCGCCCAGGTGGTCCGACGCGACGGGCCGGTCCGAGGTCTTCTCGTCACCGGCGCCCTCGCGGTCGCGGCCGGCCTCGCCCTGCTCGGGACCGACGCCTCGGCCTCGCTGGTCGGCGTGGTCCCCGCGCTGGTGCTGCTCGGCGCCGGCATCGGCTGCGTGTGGGAGGTCGTCGTCGTGGTCGTCCAGGCGGGGGTGGCCGAGGCCGAGGTCGGGTCGGCCACCGGGGCGAACAACCTGCTGCGCGAGATCGGCGTGGTCGTGGGGACGGGGGCCGTCGGCGCCTGGGTGACCTCCCGGCTCGGGGCCGCGGGCGTCGTCGGCGGTGCGCCGCTCGGGTCCTGGAGCCCCGCACTGCTCGCCGGGGCCTCGCCGGCGGCGCAGGCCGAGGTGAGCGCCGCGTACGCCAGCGCGTTCGGCCCCGCCTTCTGGGCGCTCGTCCCGGTCGCCCTGCTCGCCGCGCTGGCGTTCTCGCGGCTGCGGCGCTGGTCCCGGCCGTGAGCCCGGCGCTCAGCACCGAGGATCCCGTCCCGCCGCGGTTCAGCGTCGTCGTGCCGGCGCACAACGAGGCCGACGGGCTGGCGGCGACGCTCGAGGCCCTGTGTGCGCAGGACGTCGACGCCACGTACGAGGTGCTCGTGGTCGACAACGCGAGCACCGACGCCACGGCGGCGGTCGCGGGCTCGTACGGGGTCCGGGTCGTCCCCGAGCCTCGTCGGGGCGTCTGCCAGGCCCGCCAGACCGGCGTCGACGCGGCCCGCGGGGAGGTCATCGCCTCCACCGACGCCGACACCGTCCCGCCGACGGACTGGCTGCGACGGCTGGACGCCACCCTGCTCGCCGACCCGGCGCTGGTCGCGGTCGCGGGACCCTGCCGCTACGTCGACCCGCCGTGGTGGGCCGCCGTCTTCCCGCCCGCCTTCTTCGTCGTCGTCGCCCGCCTGCACGCCGGCACCGGACGCCTGCTCTACCTCACCGCCACGAACGTCGCGTTCCGGCGCGAGGGCTTCCCCGGCTACGACGTCCGCCTCACCCAGGGCGGCGACGAGGTCGACCTGCGCCGCCGCCTCCAGGCGTGGGGTCCGGTCGCCTGGGACGGCCGGAACGTGGTGCGGACCTCCTCGCGCCGGATGGACTTCGGGCTCGCGCACACCGTGGTCGTCTCGTTCGGCTACCACTACGGGCTCAACTACGCCCTCGGGCGCCTGCTCCCCCGACCCCCGCTCGGGTCGGCACCCGCCGTCCGTACGGCGCAGGCCGCGTCCGCCCGTCGCTGGCGCCGCGGCTGGCGGGTCGTCGCTCTCACCGGCGTCACGCTGCTCGTCGCCCGGGCCGTCCGCCGACGGCGAGCCGAGTGACCTGCGCCCCGTCGCGCATCTGCTCCTGAGCGCAGACTCGAACAACTGCCGACTCCCAGACGAGCCGACGCAGAACCGATGAAGGAGCAGCAGTGCAGGCGTTGACGTGGACACAGCAGGCCCAGCCGGCGGGCGACCGCCGCGGAGAGGTGCGTGCCTCGTGAGCGCCGTCGAAGGGACCAGCGCCGAGCCACAGACCAGCTCCGCGGCCCCGCTCGCCCTGATCATCGGTGGCTCGCGCGGCCTCGGGCTCGCCGCGGCACGCCAGCTCGCCGACCGTGGCTACCGGCTGGTCCTCGCCGCCCGGAACGCCGAGGACCTCGAGCGCGCGGCGACCCAGCTGCGCACGACGGGAGCCAGCGTCGAGGTCCAGGCGTGCGACGTGCGGGACCAGGCCGGCATCGAGGCGCTGGTCGCGCTCGTGGAGGAGACGGGACCGATCGAGGTCCTGCTGCACGTCGCCGGCGTCATCCAGGTCGGGCCGCTGGCCTCGCTGAGCCGGGACGACTTCCGCGAGGCGATCGACATCATGCTCTGGGGGCCGATCAACACCTCCCTCGCGGTGTCGCCGCTCATGGTGGGCCGCGGGCACGGGCGGATCGGCATCGTCACCTCGGTCGGTGGGCTGATCCCCGCGCCGCACCTGCTCCCCTACAGCACGGCCAAGTTCGGGGCGACCGGCTTCTCACGGGGCCTGCGCTCGGAGCTGTCGGGCACCGGCGTCACCGTGACGACCGTCGAGCCCGGCCTGATGCGTACCGGGTCCCACGTGAACGCGCAGTTCGTCGGCAACCAGGGGGAGGAGTTCGCCTGGTTCTCCGCGGCCGACAACATCCCGCTGCTCTCGATGGACGCCGACCGCGCGGCCGCGCAGATCGTCAACGCCGTCCTGGCCGGGCGGGCCGTCGTGCAGCCCACCCCGATGGCCAAGGTGGCTCAGCGGGTCGACGCGCTGGCGCCGAACGCGACGTCGCTCCTGCTCGGCGCCGTCACCCGCCTGCTCCCGAAGGCGCCCCCGTCGGCGGCGCACGAGAAGATCCCCGGCCACGAGGCCCAGCAGCGGCTGCGGCCGCGCGCCCAGAAGCAGATGGACTTGATCACCACGCTCGGCCGGCGGGCGGGCAAGCGCCTGAACCAGGCCACCCGGGACACGGGCGGGGTGACGCCGGAACCTCCCGTCATGAGCTGAGCAGGCTCGCGGGCTGACCCGGGGTCGGGTCAGCCCGCGTCGCTGGCCGCGACCAGGGCGTCGCCCACCGGGGTCCGGGCGTAGAGCACGGAACGTCCGGTCCGCGCGCGGCTGACGACACCGGCGTCGCGCAGCGCCGCCAGGTGGTCGCCCACGCCGCCGACGCTGAGGTGCAGGGCGGCGACGAGCTGGGTGGTCGTGGCCGGCTCCTCGAGCGCGGCGAGGATCGATGCCCGGGTCGCCCCGAGCAGCCGGGCGAGACCGTCCGGCGTCCCGGTCTGCTCCGGCCTCCACAGCGCCGCGACGCCGCGGGCGGGGTAGATCAGGGCCGGCGGCCAGGGTGGGTCGAAGCCGTACGCCACGTGCGGCCACACGAACACCGACGGGACCAGCAGCAGACCACGCCCGCCGAGGTCGACGTCGGCCTCGCCGGCCCGCGCCGGCATCTCGATGCTGCCGCCGGCGTAGCGGACCTGCGGGTGGATGTCGGCCAGCGCCGCAGCCCAGCCGTCGCGGGCGAGCCGAGCGGCCCGGTGGACGACGTCACGCTCCAGGATCGCGCGCAGCTGCGGCCAGTCCGGAGCCAGCAGCACGTCCCACGCCTGCGCCATCACGTCGGCGAGGTACCCGGTGACATCCTCGCGCTCGAGGACGGCGAGCACGCGTGGCGCAGGCGGCGGGCCGAGCGCGAGCGCGCGGGCGATCTCCCGGCGGGCCTGGTCCAGGGGCGTCGCCCTGACCACCTCGAGCAGGTCCTCGACGGTCGTGGCGACCGACGTCGACGGGGGCAGCAGGAAGTCGACCCCGTAGCCCTCCGGCTGCAGCACGAGCACCGCGTCGACGTCCGCGCTCCGCCGCAGCGTCCGGAACCGCTCGCGGGCCCGGTCGACCCACGGCTGCGCCGGCCCGCCGCGACGGTGGCCCTCCCCCAGGGCCCGCAACGCGTGCACCAGCTCCCACAGCGGCGAGACCGCGAAGCGGCTCCGGGCCAGGTCGTCGGGGCCCACGCCGAGCCGGATGACCTTTCGCGCCACGACGAAACAGTAGCCCTCGGCCGACCGACCGCGCAGGCTCGCAGCGTGACGACGACCGGCACCTCGACGCCCGAGCGGGGAGCGACCTACCGCGAGGTCTTCGCCGGGCGCGAGGTCCGGGTGCTCTTCGGCTCCTTCCTGCTCCGGGCGCTGTCGACGACGACCGAGATCCTCGGGCTGTCCGTGCTCGTGCTGGCGACCACGGGGTCGGTGTTCTGGTCGGCGGTCGCTTACGGGATCGGCTTCGCCCCGCAGCTGGTCGGCGGGTCGCTGTTCACCTCCCTGGCCGACCGGCTGCCCGTCCGCACCCTGCTGGTCGCGTCGCTGCTGGTCCGGGCCGTCCCCGGGGTGCTGATCGGGCTGGTCCACCTGCCCGTCGCGGTCATGCTGGCGCTCGTCGCCGTGGTGGGGGCGTTCGACCCGGTGGGCACCGCGGCCACCGGGCGCCTGACCCGGACGCTGCTCACGGGCGACCGCTTCGTCGTCGGACGTTCGGTCCTCAGCGCAGTCGCCTCCGCGGCGCAGGTCGTCGGGCTGGCCCTGGGCGGGGCGCTGCTCCTGGTGCTCTCCCCGCAGGTCCTGCTCCTGGTCTCCGGGGTCGCGCTGGTGGCCGGCGCCGTTGTGGCCCGCCTCGGCCTCGTGCACCGCCCCGTCGCCCACGAGGAGCGGGTCGGCGGTGCGGTCGCCCAGACGCTCCGCGGGAACCGCCGCCTGCTCGCGGACGCCCGGGTGCGCGGTCTCCTGCTCGCCCAGTGGGTCCCCGCCTGGCTCGTCACCGGGGTCGAGGCCCTCGTGGTCGGCTACGTGGCGCACCGTGGCTGGACGACGAGCGCGGCGAGCGTGCTGCTCGCCGCGGTGCCGGTGGGGATGCTCGTCGGCGACGTCGTCGTCGGCCGCGGCCTGGCGCCCCGGCGACGGGAGCAGCTCGCCCTCCCGCTGGCCCTGCTCGTCGGCCTGTCCCTCGTCCCGTGGGCGCTCGGGCTCCCGTACGGGGCCGTCGTCGCCCTCGCCGTCGTCTGCGGGCTCGGCTTCGCCTACCAGGTCGGGCTCCAGCGCCGCTTCGCCGACGCGCTGCCGGAACGCGACCAGGGTCTCGGCTTCGGTCTGCTGTCCAGCGGCCTGATGGGCGGTCAGGGCCTGGGCCCGGTGGCGGCGGGGGCGCTGGCCGCGACGCTGGGTCCGGCCGTGGCGATCGGCACCCTGGGCGGGGTCGCGACGCTGAGCGTGGTGCTGCTGCACGGCACGTTCCGCGTGTCCGCACGCGAATGACGGGGATCCGCCGGCCGCACGACGAACGGGACGCTGCTGGACTCCCGAGGTCTTAGGCTCGGCCCCACCTGCCAGGGCCGGATCAACCGCGCCGGCAGGTGGGAGGAACCACCATGACCACCCCACAAGACGACACCGTGACGGTGGTCGCCCGGATCGACGTGTCCGGAGGGGTCGAGCTGCTGGTGAACGGGTCGCCCAGCCGCGCCCGGCTGGCGTCGATCGAGGACGCACGCCTGTTCGTCGGCAAGCACGCCCTCGACCTCGCCGCGCAGCTCGGTCGTGACGTGGTCCTGGACACCGCCGACCCGGACGGCACCTGGCTGTTCGTGGCCCAGCCCGACGGATCCATGATCGACACCCGGGCGCAGCGCGAGTCCCAGCCGGCGGGCGTCGACCCGGCAGACGAGTCGCCGGAGGTCCCTTCTCCCGAGGTCCCCGTACGGGGGACGTCCGAGCCTGAGGCGCCTTCTGTCGCGACCACGCCGGTCCCGGACGAGGTGCCCGCGGTCCAGGAGGCAGCCCCGGAGGCTCAGGAGGCGACGCCGCCGGTTCACGAGCAGGTGCCGCCGCTCCAGCAGGAGACACCGCAGACCCAGGAGGAGGCACCGCCGCGGCACGCGTGGGCCGGACCCCAGCCCTGGTCGCCGTCGGCGCCTGCCGACGGTCCGCAGCCGGCCAGGGCCTGGTCACCGGCCTTCCCCGGGACGACGACGGCCGACGGCACGCCACCGGCTGCGGCTCCGGGCGGCCGGGCAGGCGCCACCGACCCGTCCACGCCGGCGCGCCGGGCGACGCCCACGCTGGACGACCTGCTGGGCGGACGGCCCGCACCCGTCCCCGGCCCGGCGGAGCTGGGCTGGCAGGCGTTCGTCCGTCGGGCGACCTTCGGGCTGATCAAGCCGGGGCCGGGTCCCGAGGAGCTGCGGCACCGCGAGGCGGTCGCCACGATCCAGCGTTCGCTGCCCGGTCCCCGCACCGTGGTCGTCGTCAACCCCAAGGGCGGCGCGTCCAAGACGACCGCGACCATGCTGCTGGCGGCGACGTTCGCCACGCTGCGCGGCGGCTACACCCTGGCCTGGGACAACAACGAGACCCGAGGGACGTTGGGCTGGCGCGCCGTCCCCGCCCGGCACACGCGCACCGCCGTCGACCTCCTGGCCGACCTCGAGCGCTTCCAGCAGGTCCGTGGCGCCCGGGTCGGGGACCTCGACAACTACGTCCGTTCCCAGGGCGCGGCCCAGTTCGACGTGCTCGCCTCGGACGAGGACCCGGCCGCGTCGGCCTCCATCGACGCGGACGCGTTCCAGCGGCTGCACGGGACGCTCAGCCGCTTCTACCGGATCCTCGTGGTCGACACCGGCAACAACATGCGCGCCAGCAACTGGGAGGCGGCGATGGCCGCGGCCGACCAGCTGGTCATCGTGTCGACGATCCGCGAGGACACCGCCGCGAGCGCCGCCTGGCTGGTGGACGGGCTGCGGGCCAAGGGCCACGGCGACAAGGTCGAGCAGGCCGTGACGATCCTCTCGGCCCCCGCGTCGTCGAACGACCCGGTGCTGTCGGCGCGGCTGCACGACCACTTCTCCCAGCTCACCCGGGCGGTCGTCGACGTGCCGCACGAGCAGTCGCTGGTGGCGGGCGGGCCGATCGACTTCTCCGCGCTGTCCAAGGAGACACGCGCCGCCTGGGTGCTCGCGACGGCGAAGGTGGCCGAGGGCCTCTGAGCCGCCGAGCCCTACGGGACGGTGGCGCGCCTCGTCGGTGAGCCGGCCCGCGTACGGCCTGACTAGGGTGACGTCGTGACCGTCGTCTGCGTGCCCGATGCCGAAGCCGTCCAGCTCCTGGGCGACCTGCCCGAGGGGGTCGAGACCGTCGTCTGGAACGGCGAGCCCGAGCGGCCGGCCCGGCTCGGGGAGGCCGTCTTCTGGGTGCCGCAGGTCGAGGACGCCAGCGACCTGGAGAACAAGCTCGCGGCCATGCCCGACCTGAAGGTCATGCAGATGCTCAGCGCCGGGGTCGAGGACGTGATCGGCCAGGTCCCCGACGGGGTCCAGCTCTGCGACGCCCGTGGGGTGCACGGCGGTCCGGTCAGCGAGCTGGTGCTGGCCATGATCCTGGCGTCGTTCCGGCAGATCCCGCACTTCGTGCGGGCACAGGAGCGCGGTGCGTGGGAGGACGCCCAGGGCGACGACCTGATCGACAAGCGCGTGCTCATCGTCGGCGCCGGCGACCTGGGCGAGCAGACGGCCAAGCGCCTCGTCGGCTTCGACGCGAAGCCCGTGCTGGTCGCGCACTCCGCCCGCGAGGGCGTGCACGCGACCTCCGAGCTGCCCGGGCTGCTGCCCGACGCGGACGTCGTCGTCCTCACCGTGCCGCTGACCCCCGGCACCGAGGGCATGGTCGACGCCGCGTTCCTGGCGGCCCTGCCCGACGGCGCCCTGGTCGTCAACGTGGCTCGCGGCAAGGTGGTCGACACCGACGCCCTGCTCGCCGAGCTGACCTCTGAGCGCCTGCGGGCCGCCCTCGACGTCGTCGAGCCCGAGCCGCTTCCCGACGGCCATCCGCTGTGGGACGCACCGAACCTCCTGATCACCCCGCACGCGGCCGGCCACGTGAAGCGCTCCGGCGAGCGGGCGTACGCGCTGGTGCGGGCCCAGATCGAGCGCTTCGCGCGGGGTGAGCAGCTCGAGAACGTCGTGACCGGCGCCTACTGATCTCTCCTCCTCGCGCCCGGTCGCGGGCCTACCGACCGGTCTTCCTCCCCGCTCGTCAGCCGACGCTCTCCTGCCGCTGCCGCTGTCTGGGCGCGCTGACTCCCTCGTCGTCCAGAGTCGATCCCGGCCCGCTCCCTACCCGACGCTCGAAGGGGTCTCGCGCCCGTCCTCGACGAGCGGGTCGAGCAGCGCCCCGATCGCCGCCGGGTCGGCGTACCAGTCGATCGCGCTGCCGGTGTTGTGGGCCGGGAACGCGCCCGGGCCGAGCCCGGCGAGCTCGCGCCACGCATCGCCCCACAGCCCGTCGAGGCCGGTGAGGATCTCGGCCCGGTTGTCCTCCGCCGTACGCCCGACGCGGGTCATCGTCACGCGGCGCAGGTGGTGCACGAACGCGGCCTCGGTCACCGCGCACCGCCACCCGTCGCGACGGGCGCGGAGCGCCCAGTCGACGTCGGCGCCGTAGCCGTGCTGCGGGAACGCGACCGTGTCCATCACCCCGACCCCGTCCACCGCCTTGACCGCGAACGCGACCGCCGTCCCGTCGCAGAACGGCACGTCGCGCAGGACCGACCGGGGCACGTACGCCTCGGCGTCGCGCGGGACCCGCACCGCCCGCTGGTGCAGCCAGAAGTCGTCGTAGCAGGCGGCCGCCATCGCGACGTCGCCCTCGACCGCGTCGACCAGGCCCGAGACGAAGCCGCGCGACAACCGGGTGTCGTTGTTGAGGAGCACGACGACCTCGTCGCCCTCCGCCTGGGCCGTGCGGAAGGCCCAGTTCGCGGTGCCGATCCAGCGGAGGTTCTCCCCCGTGCGCACGACCTCGACCCCCGCCGCCCACCCCGGGAGCACGTAGTCGCCCTGGTTGTCCACCACCACGATCCGCAGCCCGTCGGGCAGGAGCGGGTCGTCGCGGACGAGGTCGCGCAGGACCGCGTCGGTCAGCTCCGGGGACCCGTACGCCGGGACGACGAGGAGAGTACGGCGCACGCAGGAAGGCTACGTGCTGCGCGCAGCCGGGGAGGCTGCGAGCAGGCGATGGAGGAGCGCCGTGAGCCGCCGCCGCTCGGTCGTACCGAGGGTTGCGGTGAGGCTGGCGATCGAGCCCGTCACCGCGGCGTAGAGCGTGTCCGCCAGGTCGAGGCCGGCGGCGGTGAGCGAGACGTCCACCGCCCGCCCGTCGTCGGGGCTCGCTGCCCGCTCCAGCAGACCCCGCCGTACGCCACGGTCGACCTGGCCCGTCGTCGTCGACCTCTCCAGCCCGAGGTGGTCGGCCAGCATCGACACCCGCACCCGGTCACGGTCGCGGAGGATCGCGAGCACCCGCAGCTGGGTCAGCGAGAGGTCGTGCTCGGCGCAGAGCCGGTTGAGCAGGGCTGTGACCACGAACGTGGTCTGCGCGAGAGCGCTCACCAGCGGGTCCTCGCGGTCCGAGAAGCGGCCGAGGTCGGCCTCTGGAGTCGTGGGCACACCCAGATCCTACCGCTTGAGGTAGTTCGTACAACGAACTACTATGGTTCGCAGTAACAACCATTGACCGCTGACATCAGTCAGCAGAGGAGTGATGACGATGCGAGCCGCCGTGGTCTCGGCCTTCGACCGGCCACCCCGGTACGAGGACGTCGACGAACCCGAGGCGTCCGGTCCCGACGAGGTGGTCGTCGAGGTCCTGGCGGCCGCGCTGAGCCGGCGGGTGCTCTCGCAGGCCGACGGTTCGCACTACACGAGCGACGGGGTCCTGCCGCTGGTCCCGGGCGTGGACGGCGTCGGCCGCGACCCCGAAGGAAGGTTGCGCTACTTCGTCCTGCCGGACACCACCCTCGGTTCCATGGCCGAGCGGACGCTCGTGGACCTCCGCCGCAGCGTCGAGCTGCCCGAGGACGCCGACCCCGTCCTCGTGGCCGCGGGGATGAACCCGGCCATGTCGTCCTGGGTCGCTCTCCGGCGACGCACGTCGTTCGCCCCGGGTCAGAAGGTCCTGGTGCTGGGTGCGACGGGCAGCGCCGGACGGATCGCGGTGCAGGTCGCCCGCGACCTGGGTGCGTCGTCGGTGGTCGCCGTCGGGCGCGACCCGGCGGGGCTGGCTCGTCTGGCAGCCGCGGGTGCCGACGTCGCGGTCGACCTCTCGCTACCGGAGACGGCCGCGGCGGCGCTGGCCGAGGCAGGGGCCGACGTCGACGTCGTCCTCGACTACCTCTGGGGCGAGCCGACCGCGACCGCCCTGCGCGCGATCGTCCCGGCGCGGGCGGACGACGACCAGCCGCTGACCTGGATCCAGATCGGTGCGGTCGCGGGCCTGGAGTCCCCGATCCCGTCGGCCGCCCTGCGCGCCACCCGCCTGTCGATCATCGGGTCGGGGCAGGGCTCGGTCCCGTTGCGCGACATCGTCGCGGAGCTGCGGGTCCTCGCCGTCGAGGTGGGCAGCGGCCGGTTCGCCATCCACCCACGGGTGGTCCCGCTGCGCGAGGTCGAGCGCGCGTGGGCGGAGCTCCCGTCGACGACGGACCGCCTGGTGCTCGTGCCCTGACCCCTGCGTCGTCGACGACGCGGAGGATCTGACCGGGTGGTCGCGGTCGGATCCTCCCCGGTCTCCTGAGGGGACCAGCTACGGTGCGTGGTCGTGGGTTTCACCAAGGCGCAGCTGGAGACGTTCCGGGACGCGAGCCTGCCGGACCTCGTCGGTCCGGACCCGCGGCTGGTGTTCGTCGGCATCAACCCCGGCCTGTGGACCGCCGCGGTCCAGACCCCCTTCGCCCGGCCGGGCAACCGCTTCTACCCCGCCCTCCAGCGGGCCGGGATCATCGAGCGCCGGATCGACCCGGCGACCGGCTTCACCGACGACGACCGCGCCTACCTGCTCGCCCGCGGGCTCGGCAACACGAACCTGGTCAACCGTGCCACCGCCCGGGCGGACGAGCTGACGCACGCCGAGCTGCGCGCCGGCCGCGCCCGGCTGGAGGCCTTCGTCGCCGAGCACCGGCCGCGGGTGGTGGCGGTCGCCGGGGTCACCGCGTACCGGGTCGCGTTCGGCGAGCCGAAGGCGCGGGCGGGTGAGCAGCCGCACGGGGTCGGCCCCGACGGCGCCCGGGCGCGGCTGTGGGTCGTGCCCAACCCGAGCGGGCTGAACGCCCACGACACGGTCGCGAGCCTGGCCGAGGCGTACGCGGAGCCCGCGCGTGCCGCCGGCCTGCTGCCCCGGGCGTGAGCGCACGCCGCACGTTTCACGGCGTGTGCTCGAATGGCAGGCATGCTCAGCCGCCTCCACCCCAGCGTCCGGTGACGGCCGTGGCTCCCACGCCCGCGGCGTACCCGGTCAGCGACCACGTCCTCGACAACGGCCTCCGGGTCCTGGTCAGCCCCGACCACGGTGCGCCCGTCGTCGCGGTGAACCTCTGGTACGACGTCGGCTCGCGCGACGAGGAACCGGGCCGGACCGGCTTCGCCCACCTCTTCGAGCACGTCATGTTCCAGGGGTCCGCGAACGTCGCCTCCGGTGCACACATCGGTCTGCTCCAGGCGGCCGGCGCCTCGGTGAACGCGACGACCTGGTTCGACCGGACCAACTACTTCGAGACGCTGCCCGTCGGCGGTCTCGACCTCGCCCTGTGGCTCGAGGCCGACCGGATGGGCAGCCTGCTCGACGCCCTCACCGAGGAGAACCTGAACACCCAGCGCGAGGTGGTCAAGGAGGAGAAGCGGCAGCGCTACGACAACGTCCCGTACGGCGACGTCATGCAGCGGCTGAACAGCCTCACCTTCCCGGCCGAGCACCCGTACGGGCACACGACGATCGGCTCGATGGACGACCTGGACGCCGCCAGCCTGGAGGACGCGCACACGTTCTTCAAGAAGCACTACCTGCCGAACAACGCGGTCGTCTCGGTCGTCGGCGACGTCACGGTCGAGCACGCGCTGGCCCGGGTGGAGCACTACTTCGGCGGGTTGACGGCGGGCGAGCTCCCGGCGCACCCGCAGGCCGGCGTGCTCGGTCCGCTGGACGGCACGCAGCGCGAGGAGACGTCGGCCGACGTCCCCGCCGAGGCGGTCTACCTCGCCTGGCGGCTCCCGGCGCGCGGGACGCGGGCCTTCGACGCGCTCGACCTGTTCTTCAGCGTGCTGGGCCACGGCCAGACCTCCCGCCTGCACCGGTCGCTGGTCCGCGACGCGGAGGTCGCCGAGAGCTCGGGGGCGGCCAGCACGGGCCTGATCGGCGGCAACTCGTTCGGCTACGCCTACGCCCGGGCCCGGGGTGGCCAGGAGCTCGCGGAGGTCGAGGACGCCCTCGTCGCGCAGGTCGACCGGCTGGCGGCCGAGGGCCCGACCCCCACCGAGCTGCAGCGCGCGAAGGCGCAGTACGAGCGGCACTGGCTGCACGAGCTGTCGCGGGTGGACAGCCGGGCGGACGCGCTGTCGGAGTACGCGACCCTCGAGCACGACCCCGGGCTGGTCAACACCCGCATGGCCGAGGTCGACGCGGTCGGGGCCGAGGACGTGGCCGCAGCGGTCGCGGAATGGTTCAGCAGCGACCGGCGCGCGACGCTGGTCTACCGGAAGGCCTCCGCATGAGCACCTCCGACCGCACCACCTCCTGGCAGGCCGACCCGCAGCCGGGCGTCGCCGCACCCGGCGCCTGGTCGTTCCCGGAGCCGACGCTGAGCACGCTCGGCAACGGCATCGAGCTGGTCTGCTTCGACCTGCCCGGCCAGCACGTCGTGTCCGCCCACCTCGTCCTCGACACCCCGCTCAACGGCGAGGACCGCGACCTCGAGGGCGTGGCGACGATCGCCGCCCGGACGATGGACGAGGGGACGCAGGCGCACCCGGGCGAGGAGTTCGCCGAGCTGCTCGAGACCGAGGGCGCGGGCTTCGGCATCGAGGTGTCGCTGTCCGGCCTGCAGGCCGTCCTCGACGTCCCGGCCTCCCATCTCGAGCGGGCGTTCGAGCTGTTCGCCGAGGCGGTCACCCAGCCGCAGATCTCCGACGCCGACGCCGCGCGCCACGTGCAGATCCGGCTCGCGCAGATCGAGCAGGCGTACGCCAACTCCGCCCAGCTGGCGTCCATGGCCTTCCGCGAGTCCGTCTTCGCACCGAGCAGCCGGGCCTCCCGGATGAGCGGCGGCGAGGCGGCGAGTGTGACACGGGTGGACGGTGCGGCCGCGCGACGGTTCCACGCGGAGCACGTCGGGCCTGCCGGCGCGAGCCTCGTCCTGGCCGGCGACTTCGGCGGCGTGGACCCGCAGGCGCTGGCCGAGCGCTGGTTCGGCGGCTGGTCCAACGACGCCCAGGTCCGGACGCCGCACGAGCAGACGACACCGGCGCCGCGGCGCCACGTCGTGCTCCACCGGGCCGGTGCGGTGCAGGCCGACGTGCGCTACGGCGGCTTCGGCATCGACCGCAGCGACCCGCGCTGGCCGGCGGCGAGCGTCGCCACGTACGCGATGGGTGGCGCGTTCCTGTCCCGGCTGAACGCGGTCCTGCGCGAGGAGAAGGGCTACACGTACGGCGTCCGGATGTCGCTGACGCCGCTGCGCTCGGCCGGCAGCTTCAACATCGGGGGATCGTTCCGCACCGACGTCGTCGCCGACGCGGTGCGACTGGCCGCCGAGCTTGCCGACGTCAGCGACCGGCCGTTCACGGCCGCCGAGGTCGCGGACGCGGTGACCTACTCGACGGGCATCTCCCCGCTGCGCTACGCGACCGCGGACGGCGTGGCCGACCAGGCGGCGGTCAACCGGCTCGTCGGCCTGGGCGACGACTACGTCACCCGCAACCTGGCCGAGCTCCGGGACGTCACCCCCGAGGCCGCGACGCAGGCGTACGGGTCCCTGGTCCACGTCGACGCGCTGACCCTCGTCGTCGTCGGCGACGCCGACGTGATCGCCGACCCGCTCCGTGCGCTCGGCTTCGACGACCTCGAGGTCGTCCGCGCCGAGGGCTGAGCAGGGCGTCGGTTCACCATGCGAGCGTGGTGAACCCTCGGTGACCATGGCGAATGTGCCATGGTCACCGTCGGTTCACCACGTGGATGTGGTGGACCGACACCGGCCGTCCGACGACCGACCGGCTAGCGGCCCAGCGCCCGCTGGGCCTTCGTCAGGTCGTCCTGCATCTGGTTGATCTTGGTCTGGTACTCGCCGAGGTTGCCGGCGGTCAGGGCCTTCTGGGCGTCGGCGTACGCGGTGGCCGCGTCGTCGAGCGCGGCCAGGGCTGCGGGGTT
>Ga0210040_10000926_pt1 | contig 46605 bp, 43 predicted proteins | sample CryGeyCG12114_NA_FD_185462 | JGI IMG/M metagenome (GOLD analysis project Ga0210040, IMG submission 185462) | Groundwater microbial communities from aquifer - Crystal Geyser CG19_WC_8/21/14_NA (SPAdes) (version 2) | ecosystem: Environmental > Aquatic > Deep subsurface > Groundwater | place: USA...
GGTTAAAGCCCGAAGCGCAGCGTGGCGCGCAGGTCCCGGCCGGCGAGCGGCGCGAAGTCCTTGAGGAAGCTCGACGCACGCCGCGCGTTCACGTCGAAGATGTTGTTGGCGCTCAGCACCAGCTGCGTCTTGCTGTCCCGGCCGAACGGCGACAGGCTGACGCTGGCATTGACCATCGTATAGTCGTCGGTCGGCGTCTCGAACGCGGCGATCCGGTTCTGCTCGAAGACATGTTCCACCTCGGCGCGTGCGGTGAAGCGATCGGCTTGTGCCTCGATGCCGCCGAGCACGCGCGGTGCAGGAATGCGCGGCACCGGGCTGACGTCGACGATGTTCGCATGAACATAGTCGCCCAGCACGTCGGCATTGAATTTGGTCGTGCCCCGGGTGAACAGCGTTGCCGACAGGTCGGCCTCGAACCCGTAATAGCGCGCCTTGGCCTGCTGGTACTGGAAGCAGGGGAGGTCCACCTCGCGACCGGCCGCGCCATACTGCGCCGCTCCCGCTTCGCAGACCGCCTGATTGACCTGGTTCTCGGAAATATAGTTGGTGAACCAGTTGTAATACGCCGATGCGTCGAAGTTCACGCGGTCGGTGTGGGCATGAAAGGTCGCTTCCAGCCCCCAGCTCTTTTCGAGCCCGAAGTTCGGGTTGCCGAGTTCATAGGCCTGCGTGCCGGCATGGCCGCCATTGGCGAACAGTTCTTCGGCTGACGGCGCCCGCTCGGTATGCGAGCCGTTGAGGCCGACGCGGACGCTGTCGCCGATGCCATAGGACGCACCCAGCGAGCCGGACAGCGCCTGAAAGCTGCGCTGCCCCACAAAGAAGCGGGCGTCGGGATCGGTTCGTGCGGCGAGATCGCTCCATTCATAGCGCAGGCCGCCTTCCGCCTTCAGCGCGCCGAAATTGAACTGCTGCACGGTGAAGAGGCCGGTCTGGTTGGTTTCGTTGCGCGGCAGGAACGCTTCGTCCCCCTCCACATCGAAGCCGCGGTTGAAATACTGCACGCCCGACGCGCCGCTCCAGGCGCCCTTGCGCGCCTGCACCAGTTCCAGCCGGCCTTCGGTGCCGTTGTTGTAGAAGGCGGTGCCGATCGAGCCGTCTTCCTCCAGCTCGTAGTGACGATAATTGGCGTGGCCGATGCGGATGCGGATGCGATCAAGGAAGCCACCACCGGTTTCCACCTCGCCGCGTAAGTCGACTCGGTTCTGGACCAGGTCGAGGCGCGGTGCCTCCTGCTCCTGGCCAACGGCGGTCGCGTAGCGGATGGGGATGCCGTAGAAGCTGTCGTAATGGCTGTACGAGACGCCGAGCGATCCGGTGTCGGTGACGATGCTGGCGCCGGCCCCCGCCGTCCAGGTTTCCGAAAAGCTGTTGGGCAGGCGGTTGCGGATCGCGGCGGAGGCGGCGAAGTCGATCGGCTCGTCCGTGTCCTGCGGCAGCCCGACCTGGCTTAGCGCCGCGGCACGCGCGACAGGCGACAGGGCGTAGCCGCCGATGCGCAGATTGTCCGTCTTGACGTAGGACCCGTCGGCATGGAGCACCAGGTGCTTGCCGACGGCAACGTCGCCGGCGCCCGAGATCGACCGCTCGTTCGCCGCCGAGCCGTAGCTCGCGATGCCGTTCAGCCGGTAACCGTTCTCCGGCACCGAGCGCGGGATGCGGGTGTCGACAACGTTGACGACGCCACCCACCGCCGAGGAGCCGAACAACAGCGCCGACGGTCCGCGCAGCACCTCGATCCGCTCCGCGAGCAGCGGGTTGATCACCACCGCGTGATCCACCGAGGTATTGGACACGTCGATCGAGCCGATACCGTCGGTCAGCACGCGGATGCGCTCGCCCTGGAAACCGCGCAGGATCGGCCGCGACGCCGTCGGGCCGAAGGAGGTCGCCGACACGCCTGGCAGCCGCGCCAGCGTTTCGCCGATCGAGGGACGAAGATCGCGGGTCAACGCCTCGCCGGTCAGCACGGAGGTTCCCTGGAGCACGTCGCGCTCGCTTTGCTGAAGAACGCCGGTGACGATGACGTCGGGGCTGGTCGCCGCTGTGCGGGACGAGGTAGGCACGGCGGCTGCGGTCGCGCTCTGGTCGACATTGGTCGAGCCGGTGCCGGCGGATGCGGACTGCGCGGACGCCGGCGTCGCGATGGCGAGGACGAGCAGGCTGGTGCCGGCAGCCAGAAACTTGATCATGTTTGCTTCCCTGAACCTTGTGCGGCGCCCCTATGCGATATCATGCGGGGTTATATCAACATCTAAATGTGATAATGTGTCACGTCTCTGGGCAGGGGCCCCGGCGCTACTTGATCGGACGTTTTTCCAGTTTGCGGGCCAGCGTTCGCCGATGCATCCCCAGGCGCCGAGCGGTTTCCGAAATGTTGAAGTCGGTATCCACCAGCGTCTCGTTTATGCGCTCCCATTCCAGCGTCTTGATGGAGGTGGTGCGCTCGCTGATCGGCACGGCGGCATCGCCCGCGGCGCGGCCAAACGCCGCTTCGATATCGTCGGTGTTGGACGGCTTGGCGAGATAGTGGCGCGCGCCGAGCTTGATCGCCTCCACCGCCGTGGCGATGCTGGCGAAGCCGGTGAGCACCACGATCACCATGGCCGGATCATGGGCGTGCAGCCGGCTGACGCAGGGTAGGCCGGAGGCATTGCCGAGTTTGAGGTCGATGACCGCGTAATCCGGCGTCGCTTGGGGCAGAACCTCGTCGAGCTCGTCCGGCCCGTGCGCTACCCAGACGAGATAGCCCCGGCGCTCGAACGAACGTTGCAGCGCCCGCGCGAAGGTGATGTCGTCCTCGACGATCAGCAGGCGGCGCGAGTTGGTCATGTGGATCTTCCTGGACGATCGGCGGCTAGGGGCAGCACCAGTCTGACATCCGCGCCGCCGCCAGCGCGATTGGCCGCTTCCAATCGCCCGCCGAGCCGGCGTGCGACGTTGGCGGCGAGAAAGAGGCCAAGGCCATGGCCTTCCCCCTTGCTCGACTGATAGGGTTTGCCGACGCCGGCGAGCTGCGCTGCGGAAAAGCCCGGCCCAGCGTCGGTGACGGCGATCACTAGCTCGTCGGCATGGCGCGCCGCCGTCAATGCCAGCCCGTCGGGGGATGCCTCCGCTGCGTTATCGAGCAGGTTACAGATCGCCTGGCGCAGCGAAGCGCCGGCGATCACGGCTGCGCTCTCCAGATCGGCGCCATGGTATTCGAGCGGCACCGCCGGACGCGTCAGCCGCCATGCGGTTGCCACCTCATCAAGGAAGGCGGCGGCGCCGACGCTTTCCATCGCCTCCACGCGCGGCTCGCCGGCGGAATGCAGAATGTCGGTAACGATTCCCTTGCAGCGTTCCACCTCGGCTCGCATCTCCTCGAGCTCGGCCGACAGCTCAGGATCGCGGGCCAGCGTCGGCATCCGCCGCCAGTCGCTGAGGATCACGGACAGCGAGGCAAGCGGCGTGCCGAGTTCGTGCGCGGCGCCGCTGGCGAACAGGCCCATGCGGACGATGCCGTCCTCCTCCGCGGCATGCTGGCGCAGGTCGGCAAGGTACCGTTCGCGGGCGTGCAGGTTGCGCGTCACGCGCGTGATGAACAGGCCCAGCAGCGTGCCCGTCAGGGTGAAGCTGATCAGCGACCCCAGCGTATACAGCCCGGCGGTGTCCGTCAGCAGCCCCGGCGGGAACGACAGGGGCACCGCGCGAACCGTCAGCCCGGCAAAGCACAGGCTGGTGACCGCCACCAGCACCCATGCGGACCACCCCTCCAGCAGGATGGCGCCAAGCACGACCTGAAGGAGGTAGAGCGAGATAAAGGGATTGGTCGCCCCGCCGCTGAGAAACAGCTGCGCGGTGAGCGAGCCGATGTCGAGCAACAGCGCCAGCATGATGCCGAGATTGGTGACATGCTGGCGGGCAAGCAGCACCGTGCCGACGAGGTTGACCAGCGCGAGCAGGGCGGCGACGCCGAGCATCGGCACCAGCGGCAGCGACACGCCGAGGCCAAAAGTGACCACCAGGATGGTGAACAGCTGCCCGCCCACCGCCAGCCAGCGCAGCTGCACCAGCTGGCGCATGTTCTCCACCGCCGCTCCTTCGGCGGAAGGGCCGATTGGCGAGGCGGGCCCGCCTCGGGTGAGCGCAAGCAGCGGCCGGTCCATCAGTCGCGGCGCTCCTGCGGGCGGAGCAGCAGCACGGCCCCGGCGAGTGACAAGGCAGTCAGCGCGAACCAGGTCAGCGCATAGACCAGGTGGTTGTTGGGAAACGCGATCACCGTCAGCCCACCGACCGGAACGCCGCCCGGATTGGGGGCGGCGTCGGCGTCGATGAAGAAGGGAGCGACGTCGCGCAGGCCGCGCGCGCGGGCGATCGCCGCGACATCGCGCGAATACCAGCGGTTCGCCGCCGGATCGTTGCTCCGCAGGAAGCCGCCGCCAGGCTCGCTGGCGCGCAGCAGGCCGGTGACGGTGACCGTGCCGTCGGGCAGGGCTGCGCGCCTGCTTTGTTGATCCCGGCGGTCGCTGGGCACGAAGCCGCGGTTGACGAGCACCGTGCCGGCGGCGAAACGCAGCGGCGTCATCACCCACCAGCCCGGGCCAAGATCAGTGACCGCCTGGACCAGCGTTTCGCGATCGTGGAGAAAGATGCCGGTCGCCCGCACTCTCCGGTAGCTTTGGTCGCCTCGCCACTGCGCGCCGGACGGCAGGGGCGCGGGCTCTGCGTGGATGCGCTGCTCCACCCTTTTGATCAGGGCGAGCTTCCAGGCGCGGCGCTCCACCTGCCACACGCCCAGCGCCGCGAACCCTGCGGCCAGCAGCAGGCACAGCGCCGCGAATGCGACGCGCCGACGGCTTCTCATGGCGACGGCGGCATGGCTCCCGCCGTCATCGGCATCATGTTGCTGTTGAGGTGGTACATGATCCACAGCGACCCGCTGATCACGATGACGATCAGCACGGCGGTGAAGATCAGCGCCATCAGCGTCCATCCGCCCTCCGCCTTGGTGGTGACGTGCAGGAAGAATACCGTGTGCACCACGATCTGCACAAAGGCGAGCGCGATCACCAGCAGCACGGTGGTCTGCACGTCGGCGAGGACGCCCGTCATCACCAGCCAGAACGGGACCGCCGTCAGCACCACCGACAGCGCAAAGCCGATCAGATAGCTCTTGCGCGAGCCGTGCCCGTGGGTGTCGCCATGGCTGTGCAGCCCGGCGTCGTGGTTGCCGTCGAGCGCACTCATCGCAGAACTCCGAGCAGGTAGACAAAGGTGAACACGCCGATCCACACCACGTCGAGCAGGTGCCAGAACATGCCCAGGCACATCAGGCGGCGCTTGTTCTCCGGAACCAGCCCGCGCTGGCCGACCTGGACCAGCATCACCGCGATCCACACCAGCCCCACCGTGACGTGCAGCCCGTGGGTGCCGACCAGCGTGAAGAAGCCCGACAGAAAGGCGCTTCGCTGCGGCGTCGCCCCTTCGGCGATCAGTCCCGCAAACTCATGCAGCTCGATGCCGACGAAGGCGATGCCGAACAGGGCGGTGATCGCCAGCCATGCCTGCACCGCGCGGGTGCGGCCCGCCTCCATCTCGATCATGCCCATGCCGAAGGTGATGGACGACAGCAGCAGCATGGCGGTGTTGACCGCCACCAGCGGCAGCTCGAAGATCTGGCGCGGTGCCGGGCCACCGGCATAGCTGGTGGACAGCACGCCATAGGTGGCGAACAGCGTCGCGAAGATCAGCGCGTCGCTCATCAGGTAGATCCAGAAGCCGAGCATCGTGCCGCCGTCACCGCCGGCGTGGTCGTGATCTTCTTCTTCGGCGAGGTAGAAGGTTGCGTCCGCCTCGCCGGCGTTCAGGGCGTGTGTGCTCATGTCAGGCTCCCGCCGCCGCCGGCCGCGCGCGCTCGGTTCGCGCGACGTCCTCGGCCGCGATGAAATAGTCGCGGTTGTAGTTGAAGGTATGGCCGATGGTGACGACGATCAGGCCCACGAAGCTCACCGCCGCCAGCCACCAGATGTACCACACCATGGCAAAGCCGAGCACCAGCGCCAGGCCCGACAGGATCACCCCCGTGCCGGTGTTGCGCGGCATGTGGATGGGTCGGAAACCCTCGGCAGGACGGCGGTGGCCGCGGCTCTTCATGTCGTACCAGGCGTCCAGATTGTGGACCACCGGCGTGAACGCGAAGTTGTACGCAGGCGGCGGCGAGGTGGTGGACCATTCCAGCGTCCGCCCGCCCCACGGATCGCCCGTGGTGTCGCGTAGCGCGTCGCGGCGGACGATGCCCATCACGATGCTCATCACGAAACCGAGGATCCCGATCAGGATGATGATGGCGCCGATCAGCGCGATGACGAACCATGGTTGAAGCGATGGGTCATCGAAATGATGGACGCGTCGCGTGGTGCCCATCAGCCCGACCACATAGATCGGCGTCCAGGCGACCCAATAGCCGATCACCCAGCCCCAGAAGGCGACCTTGCCCCACCAGGGGTCGAGCTTGAACCCGAACGCCTTGGGGAACCAGTAGGTCATTCCCGCGAACAGCCCGAACACCACGCCGCCGATGATGACGTTATGGAAGTGCGCCACCAGGAACAGCGAGTTGTGGAGCACGAAGTCGGCCGGCGGCACCGCCAGCAGCACGCCCGTCATGCCGCCGACCACGAAGGTCAACATGAAGGCGACCACCCACATCATCGGCAGTTCAAAGCGGATCTGGCCGCGATACATGGTGAACAGCCAGTTGAATATCTTAGCGCCCGTGGGGATCGAGATCACCATGGTGGCAATGCCGAAGAACGAGTTGACGCTTGCACCCGATCCCATGGTGAAGAAGTGGTGCAGCCAGACGAGGTAAGATAGGATGGTGATGACCACGGTAGCGTAGACCATCGACGAATAGCCGAACAGCGGCTTGCCCGAGAAGGTGGCGGTGATCTCCGAATAGATGCCGAAGACGGGCAGGACCAGAACGTAGACCTCCGGGTGTCCCCAGATCCACACCAGGTTCCAGTACATCATCGGATTGCCACCGAGATCGTTGGTGAAGAAATCGGTGCCGACGTACCGGTCGAGCATCAGCAGCGCGAAGGCGCCGGTGAGCACGGGAAAGATCGCGATCGCCAGCACGTTGGAGCACAGGGCGGTCCAGCAGAACACCGGCATCTTCATCATCGTCATGCCCGGCGCGCGCATCTTGATGATCGTCGTCACCATGTTGATCGCCGACAGCGTCGTGCCGACGCCGGCTATCTGCAACGCCCACAGATAATAGTCGGGGCCGGTGTCGGGGCTGTTCTGCAAATTGGCGACCGGCACGTAATTGAGCCAGCCCGCGCGGCTGAACTCGCCTACGAACAGCGACACCATGACCAGCAGCGCGCCGGCAACGGTCAGCCAGAAGCTGAGGTTGTTGAGGTACGGGAACGCCACGTCGCGCGCGCCGATCTGGAGCGGCATAACATAGTTGATGAGCCCCACCACCAGCGGGATCGCCACGAAGAAGATCATGATCGTGCCGTGGGCGGTGAACACCTGGTCGTAGTGGTGCGCGGGCAGATAGCCTTCGTTCGGGCCGAACGCGATCGCCTGCTGCAACCGCATCATCAGTGCGTCGGCAAAGCCGCGGAGCAGCATGATGATCCCCAGGATCACGTACATGATGCCGATCTTCTTGTGGTCCACGGAGGTGAACCATTCGCGCCACAGCCAACCCCACAGGCGGTACTTGGTGATGGCGCCGACGACGCCGAGGCCGCCGATCATCACGCCAATGAAGGTGACCAATAGGATCGGTTCGTGGATCGGAAAGGACTCAAAGCTGAGCCGGCCGAAGATGGTTCTGGCAAGGGACTGGTCGAACATGGGGAGGCTCCGGCGGCTCAGCCGCGGGCCGTGCGGGCGGCGCCCGGCACGGTCGGCAACAAAAGGGTCATGTCACGGTTGCTCGGCGACGACGGGTGGGTCGAGCCGGGCGGCTGCGGCTGGCGCGGCTTGGTGACGTTGGGGGCGGGCGCGATCTCGTTCGGGTCCTTCATCAAGGCGCCCTTGGCCTTGGCGCCGTGCGGCGGCGGCGCGTCGCGGCCCTGCGGCATGCCTGCGCCGGCGCGCATCGCGTGCGGGTCGCCGCCGCCGACCTGCCGGTCGCGGGCCATGACGTCGCTCATGCACGGCGTGCCGGGCTCCACGCAACGGTTGACGATGCGGTCGAACAAGCCGGGCTGCACGGCGGCAAAGCGCATCACGGGGACCTTTTCGCTCGGCTTTTCGAGCTGAAGGAACGCCGCCGTCGGCAGCGCCCGCCCACCGGCGCGGGTTTCACCCACCCATCGGTCGAAGTCGGCCGGCGCCAGTCCGCGCAGACGGAAGTGCATGTCGGAGAACCCTGCGCCGCTGTAGTTGGCGGACAGGCCGTCATAGTCGCCCGGCCGGTTGAGCACCGCGTGCAGCGTGCTGCGCATCCCGGGCATGGCATAGACCATGCCGGCCATCGTCGGTGCGTAGAAGGTGTTCATCATGTTGGTGGACGTGATGTCAAAGCGCACCGGGCGGTCGACCGGCAGCGCCAGTTCGTTGACAGTGGCGATGCCGAGCTCGGGATAGATGAACAGCCACTTCCAATCCAGCGACACCACCTGGACATGCAGAGGCTTCGCGTTCCTGTCCACCGGCTTGCCTGCCGCCACGCGGTCGAGCGGGCGGAAGGGATCAAGCAGGTGGGTGCTCGACCACGTCAGCGCACCCAGCGCGATGATGATCAGCAGCGGCGCCGACCAGATCACCAGTTCCAGCGCGGTGGAATGGTCGAAATGGGGGTCGTAGGTGGCGTCCTTGTTGCCCTGGCGATAACGCCAGGCGAAGATCACCGTCAGGATCATCACCGGGACGATGATCAGCAGCATCAGTCCGGTGGAGGCGTAGATCAGGTTGCGTTGCTGCAGCGCGACATCGCCCGCAGGGTTCAGCACGGCGCGGCCGCAGCCGGCGAGCATGGCAAGCGGCAGCGTCAGGAGCGGCAGCAGGGCCCGACGGTTCGGGCGCCGGGCAGGAGGCAGTTGGTCGCGCATGAGAAGGTTGTTACGCGGCATTCGGGCAGCCCCCCATTGGACATTTTGTCCAATCCCGTTGGTGGTTTATTACGGCCACAAGCGCCCCACTCGGAAACCTGCGCGCGCGGGCGACGACTTGATGACTTCAGCGACGAACTACAGCGGGGCAGCCCGCAGGAGCAAGACACGATGACCGCACCGATCGCCGCATCGACTTCGACCGGCCTCGAGCGCGATGCGCGGCTGGTGAATGCGCGCGAACACCGCATCGCACCGGGTGAGATCGCCATTGGCGTGATCGTCGGGCGCACGTCGGAGTTCTTCGACTTCTTTGTCTATGCGCTCGCCTCGGTGCTGGTGTTCCCGTCGCTGGTGTTCCCCTACGTCGATGCGCTGACCGGCACGCTGTATTCGTTTGCGGTGTTCGCGCTGGCGTTCATCGGCCGGCCGTTCGGCACGCTGCTGTTCATGTGGATCGACCAGAACCACGGGCGCGGCGTGAAGCTCACCATGGCGCTGTTCCTGCTCGGCGGATCGACCATGGCGATCGCGTTGCTGCCGGGCTACGCGGAGGTGGGCACGTTGTCGGCGGTGCTGCTGGGCCTGTTTCGCTTTGGCCAGGGCGTGGCGCTGGGCGGCGCGTGGGACGGGCTGCCGTCGCTGCTGTCGCTCAACGCGCCGGCTGAGCGCCGCGGCTGGTATGCGATGATCCCGCAGCTGGGGGCCCCGCTCGGCCTGCTGGTCGCGATCGGCTTGTTCGCGTTCTTCCGCTCGCTGCTTACCACGGAGGACTTCCTTGGCTGGGGCTGGCGCTATCCGTTTTTCGTGGTGCTGGCGATCAACGTCGTGGCGCTGTTCGCCCGCCTGCGGCTGGTCGCGACGCCCGAGTTCGAGCGCTTGTTCGAAAGCCGCGAGCTGCAGCCGTCGCCGCCGTTCCAGACGCTGTTCCGCGAATGGCGCACCATCGTGCTCGGAGCGTTCGCGCCGCTGGCGAGCTTTGCGCTGTTTCACCTCGTCGCCGTGTTCCCCCTCTCTTGGGTGACCTTGTTCGAGGGCGAGCGGCCGGTGCGCTTTCTCGCGATCGAGGCGGTCGGCGCGGTGGTGTGCGTGCTGGCGATCCTTGCTTCCGGCGTGATCGCCGATCGGGTCGGGCGGCGCGCGGTGCTGGGCGTGTCGGCGGTGCTGATCGGCGCGTACAGCGGCTTTGCGCCGCAATTGCTCGGCGCCGGCAGCTTCGGCGAAGCGATCTACATGCTGGGCGGCTTCGCGCTGCTCGGCCTCGCCTTTGGCCAGTCGTCGGGGGTCACCAACGGCAACTTCCCCTCGCAGCACCGCTACACCGGCGCGGCGATCGTCTCCAATTCCGCCTGGCTGATCGGCGCGGGCTTTGCGCCGTTGGTGGCCTTGTTCCTGGCGAGCCGGTTCGGCCTATGGTCGGTGGGCGCCTATCTGCTGTCGGGCGCGATCTGCACGCTGGCGGCGCTGGGCATCAACAAGGAATGGGCGGGCAAGGCGGACTGACCTCCTGCCCGGACATCCTGCCGTCGCGGCGCGTTGAGCGGGGCATGTCACAGCAATCTTCCATGCCGGTCCCGCAGCGGGAACGCCCGGGCGGGCGGCCAAGGGGCCTGACGCCGCTGGCGGCCGGCGGCGTGGTCGCGGCGGTGTTGGGACTCAGTGCGCTTGTGGGCAAACGAAACGCACCCGAGCCGGCACACCCGGGCGTGAATCGCTGGTATCACGCCTTGCGCAAGCCCGGCTTCACTCCGCCCGACGCCGTGTTCGGTGCGGCCTGGCCGATCCTGGAGACCGGCATGGCGGTCGGCGGCTATCGCCTGCTGCGGTGCCCGCCGGGGTCGGCGCGCAACGGGGCGGTTGCGCTTTGGCTGGTCAACAGCGCGATGATCGGCGGCTGGACCGAGCTGTTCTTTCGCCAGCGCCGGTTGGGTCCCAGCGCGCTTGCGTCGGGCGCGATGGCTGTCGGCGGGGCGGCTTATGTGGCGGTGGCGGCGAAGGTCGATCGGACCGCGGCGGCAACGGCGCTGCCGCTGGTCGCCTGGCTCGGCTTTGCCACGCTGCTCGCCGAGGAGGTGTGGCGGCGCAACAGCGGGGGCGAATCCCGCAACTGACGGGCAGCGCTCAGCGCTCGCCCAGTTCCCGCCGGATCTGTTCTTCCTCCAAGTCGAGTTCGGCCGTCAGCCCGAGCGCCGCAGTGTCGTCGTACTCGTCGCGGCTGTCGGCGATCCGGGCCCGTGCCGCATGGATGGCGGTGAGGCGGAGCCGCAGCTGTTCGGTCAGGCGGTTGGCTTCCGGGTCGGCGCCGCCTTCAAGCTGCGCGGCTTGATCGGCGCGCTGGCGGTATTCGGTGACCAGCTCTCGTGCCGCTTCGCCCCGTTTCGGGTCGTCGACGTGATCCTCCACGGCTTCCAGCGCGGCTTCGGAAATTTCGCGGCGCATCGCCATCTGCTCCTGGTCGAGGCCTTGCGTCTCGGGCTCGGTCACGCCTAGCCGGCGGATCAGCGGCCCCAGGGTGGTGCCCTGGAGCACCAGCGTCGCGAAGATCGCGCAAAAGGCCAGAAACACGATGATGTCGCGGCCGGGAAAACGCGCCGGCAGCGCCAGCGCGGCCGCCAGGCTGACCACCCCGCGCATCCCCGCCCAGGAGATCACCGCCAGATGGCTGGCCGGGGGCGCCGGATCGCGCCGCCGCAGCGCCGGTGAGACCAGCCGGGGCAACCAGGTGATCGGCAGGATCCACAGGAAACGGCTGACGATCAGCGTTGCCGACACGACGACGGCGAGCACGCCGAGCTGCCAATGGTCGTATTGGGTCAGGCGCTCGACGATGCCGCGCAGCTGCATGCCGATCAGCATGAATACCAGGCTGGTCAGCGCGAATTCGAGCGACGACCACACGGAAGCGGAGGCAAGCCGGGTCTGTGCCGTGAAGGCGTGGTGCTGGTTGCGACCCAGCACCAGCCCGCAGGCGACCACCGCCAGCACGCCTGAGGTGTGCACCGCCTCCGCCGCGAAATAGGCCGCAAAGCCGGCGAGCACGCTGACGGTGATGTCGTGCAGCGTGTCCTCCAGCTTGTCGAAGATCCACATGGCGAGCCGCCCGACGGCATAGCCGACAACGCCGCCGCCGATCCCCGACAGCAGAAAGGACAGGAGGCCGGAGCCCCAGTCGAAGCTGCCGGCAACGGTGGCGCCGATCGCGAAGCGGTAGAGCACCAGCGACGACGCGTCGTTGAGCAGGCTTTCGCCTTCCAGCACGGTGGTGATCCGCTTGGGCGGGCGCAGGTCGCGCAGCACCGCGGTGGCGGCGACGGCATCGGGCGGCGCGACGATGGCGCCCAGAGCGATCGCTGCGCCCCAGGGCAGTTCCGGCACCAGCCAGCGTGCCACCAACGCCACCGCGGCCGCCGTGAACAGCACCGCGCCCACCGCCAGCAGCAGGATCGGCCGCAGGTTGTGCCGGAACGCCGACCAGTCGGTATGGTAGGCGCTGAGCTGAAGCAGCGGCGGCAGGAACAGGGCGAGCGCCAGTTCGGGCTCGAACTCGATCTGCGGAAGCCCAGGAATAAAGGCGATTCCCATTCCCGCCAGCACCAGCGTGACCGCGAACGGCACTTGCAGGCGCTTGGCGACCAGCGCGAGCACCAGGCAGACGGCGAGAAGGGCCAGGATGAGCTGAAAGGTTACCACCGGAGGGTCCGTTCCGCGGGCGCTGTCCGGTCGGATCGCGCGGCCACGCGGTGCGGACGCGCGCTACTGGGTAGGTCGGGCACCGTGTCGATCAGGGTTCGGCCTTTCGTGTTGTGGGTCGGGCCGATCGACGCGACGGTTGGCTCAACGACTGCGGAGAGGAAAGGCTTCGGCGCCACGAGATCTCTGGCGCAACCGGATGAACGGCGGCGGAACCTCATCGCCTGCCGCCCGCTGAACGGGCGCCACGGTGCGGCGGGCGAGCCGGTGCGCCATTCCCGTTCCTCCCTTTTCCCGAATGCGTGCTTCCATCATGCCCATCAAGGCGATCCTGTTCGATATCGACGGCACGCTGGTCGACAGCAACGATCAGCACGTGCTGGCGTGGGAAGAAGCGTTTGCCGGCGTCGGCAAGTCGTTCAGCCGCCAGACGATTCACGACCAGATCGGCAAAGGCACCGACATGCTGGTGCCGACGCTGTTGCCCGATACCGACGACGCCGCGCAGGAACAGCTTGGGGAGGCGCATGGCGACATTTTCAATGCCAAGTTCCTCCAAGGGGTGAAGCCCTTTCCCGGCGCGCATGACCTGCTGGTGCATGTGGCTGGCGGCGGGCAGAAGGTGGTGCTGGCGTCGTCGGCGTCGAAGGCGGAGCTGGAGCATTACATGGAACTGCTCGACGTGCGCGACCTTGTTGCCGCAATCACGAGCGCCGACGATGTGGAGAACACCAAGCCGGCCCCCGACATCTTCGCAGTCGCGCTGGACAAGGTGGCGCCGCTCGGCCCGGATGAGGTGATGGTGGTAGGTGATACGCCCTACGACATCGAAGCGGCGGGCAAGTGCGGCATCGCCGCCGTCGGTCTGCGCTCGGGCAAGTTCAGCGACGCGGCGCTGCGGGAAGCTGGCGCGGTGGCGCTGTACAATGACGTGGCATCGCTGCTGGCGAATTATCCGTCGTCGCCGCTGGCGCGCTGAACCGTAGCACGTCGGCATCCGACGCGGCGCGCCGGCCGGCTTTCCTTAACTCCGCCGCGTGGCGGCGGCGCGCAAGCCGGTGATCGTCGCGGCGGGGCCGATCTGCTCGGTGCCGGTGCGCAGGTGGATCAGCGCCGGCACGCCCGCCGCCCTTGCCTCCGCCAGCGCGCCGGGGAAGTCGGCAGTGGCTTCGACCAGCGTTCCCCAGCCACCGAACGCGCGCGCCATCGCCGCGAAATCGGGATTGCTGAGGTCGGTCGCGATCACCCGGCCGGGGAACTCGCGCTCCTGATGCATGCGGATGGTGCCATAGCTGCCGTTGTCGACCACCACCACGACGATGGCGGCGCCGTGCTGGACGGCGGTGGCGAAGTCGGGGGACGACATCACGAAGTCGCCGTCGCCGGCAAAGCACACCACCTCGCGCATCGGGTGAAGGATCTTCGCGGCGATCGCGGCCGGCAGACCATAGCCCATTGCGCCGGAAGTGGGGGCGAGTTGGGTATGAGGCTGGCGGTGGCGAAAGAAACGGTGCAGCCAGGCCGCGAAATTGCCGGCGCCGTTGCACACGATCGCGTCCGCCGGCAGCGCGTCGGCAAGATGGGCGACCACCTCCGACAGGTTGACGGGGTCAGCCGACGGGATCGGCGCGGCGAAGGCGAAGTAGTCGGCGCGGGCAGCATCGCGCCACGCGGCCCAGCGGCGGCCGGGATCGGTTTCGGCCAAGGCGAGAGCGGCCGCAGTGACGTCCGCGATCGCGCCGACCGCCACCGGCCAGGTGCGGCCGATCTCCTCGGCGCCGGGATGGATGTGGACCAGCCGCTGGGCGGTGTCGGCGGCGGTCAGCAGGGTGTAGCCGCCCGTCGCGGTGTCGCCGAGCCGCGCGCCGATCGCGAGCAGGAGGTCGGCGTCGCGAACGCGCGCGGCAAGCGCCGGGCTGGTCCCGAACCCCAGGTCGCCGACATAGCAGGGATGATCGTTGTCGAGCAGATCCTTGCGCCGAAAGGACAGCGCCACCGGCAACGCGTGGGCGTCGGCCCAGTCGCGGATCGCGGCCAGCGCCTCGTCGCTCCAGCCGGAACCGCCGAGCACCATGAGCGGACGTTCGGCGGCGGCGAGCCGCGCGACGATGGCGCTACGCAGGTCGGGGGCGAGGCCCGCCCGTGCCGGCGTGGTCGCGGCGGGCAGGGCGGGGCCGCCGTGCTCGCGCAGGATGTCCTCGGGCAAGGCGAGCACGACGGGGCCGCGCCGGCCCTGCTGCGCGGTGGCAAAGGCGCGGGCGAGGACCTCGGCCGTGCGCGCCGGGTCGTCGAGTTCGTCGGCTTGCTTGGCAAGCGGACCAAAGACCAGGCGGTAGTCCACCTCCTGAAACGCGCCGCGCCCCTTGTCGCGGCGCGCGACCTGGCCGACGAACAGGATCATCGGCGTGGAATCCTGTTGCGCGGTATGGACGCCAACCGAGCCTTGCGTGGCGCCGGGGCCGCGGGTTACCATGCACACGCCCGGCCGGCCGGTGAGCTTGCCATAGGCTTCCGCCATGTTGGCCGCGCCCGCTTCGTGGCGGCAGGTGATTACCGTGATCTTGTCCGGCACGTCGGCGAGCGCGTCGAGCACCGCGAGGTAGCTTTCGCCCGGTACGCAGAACACATGGGAGACGCCGTTGGCGACCAGCCCTTCGACCAGGCGCCGCGCGGCGCTTGCTTGGCCCTGATCCGGGGAGGGCGTTGCGCCTGCCGCTTCGCTCATCGCGCCGGTGTCCCGACAAAAGCTGGGCGGGAGCGAGCCGCCGCCGATGGCGAGCCAATCTGAAGTGGAATGGGGGCGTGAAGAACGAACATGCCGCACTATCGGCGGCCCTGCCTCCATTGTCGATCCTGTCGGTGTCGCGATCCGAACGGGGTTGCGCGGGCCACGAGAATCATCGTTAATCCCACGTTTGCTCCGTTTCGGTTATACCAAGTCCATGACCTCTGCTCCGCCGTCCGATCCACCAGCGATCAACCGCTACGAGATGCTGGTGGAAAGCATCACGGATTACGCGATCTACATGCTCGATCCGTCGGGCGTGGTGACCAGCTGGAACGCCGGCGCGCGGCGCTTCAAGGGCTATGAAGCCATTGAGATCATTGGCCAGCACTTCTCGCGCTTCTACACGGACGACGACCGCGCCACCGGGCTGCCGGCGCGGGCGCTGGCAACGGCGGCGAACGAGGGCCGGTTCGAAGCCGAAGGATGGCGGGTCCGCAAGGACGGCACGCATTTCTGGGCCAGCGTCGTCATCGATCCGATCCGCGATTCGGCCGGCGCGCTGGTCGGCTTTGCCAAGATCACGCGCGACCTGACCGAGCGGCGCGCGACGGAGGAGCAGCTGCGCAGCAGCGAGGAGCGGTTCCGGCTGCTGGTGCAGAGCGTCACCGACTACGCGATCTACATGCTCGACCTCGGCGGCACGGTGGCGAGCTGGAACGCCGGTGCCCAGCGGTTCAAGGGGTATCGCCCCGAAGAAATCCTGGGCCAGCACTTCTCACGCTTCTACACGCCGGAGGACCAGGCGATCGGCATGCCCGCGACGGCGCTGGCGACCGCCGCGAACGAGGGCCGCTTCGAAGCCGAAGGATGGCGGGTCCGCAAGGACGGCACGCATTTTTGGGCCAGCGTGGTGATCGATCCGGTGCGCGATGCCTCGGGCCAACTGATCGGCTTCGCCAAGGTGACGCGCGACCTGTCGGAGCGGCGAAAGGCGCAGCAGGCCCTGGAGCGCGCGCAGGAGGCGTTCTTTCAGTCGCAGAAGCTCGATGCGATCGGCAAGCTGACCGGCGGCGTCGCCCATGACTTCAACAACCTGCTGGCGGTGGTGATCGGCAGCCTGGATCTCGCCCGGCGGCGACTGGCGGAGGGCGGCGATGTCACCCGCTTCATCGACAACGCCCGCGCCGCCGCCGAACGCGGCGCGACGCTGACCCAGCGCATGCTCGCCTTTGCCCGCAAGCAGGAATTGAAGCTCGCGACCGTGGACCCCGCGTCGCTGGTGCGCGGCATGGCGGATCTGATGCAGCGCACGCTGGGGGCGGAGGTGATGATCGAGACTCGCTTTCCGCTGGTGCTGCGATCCGTGCGCGCCGATCCGGGGCAACTGGAACTGGCGCTGCTGAACCTTGCCGTGAACGCGCGGGATGCGATGCTCGGCGGCGGCACCATCGTTATCGCCGCCCGCGAGCAGAAACTGGGCAAGCGCAACAGCAAGGGGCTGTCGGCGGGCGCCTATGTCTGCCTGTCGGTAAGCGACACGGGCGAGGGCATGGACGCGGATACGCTGCGGCGCGCGATGGAGCCGTTCTTCACCACCAAGGGGGTGGGCAAGGGAACCGGGCTGGGCCTGTCCATGGTGCACGGCTTTGCGGAACAGTGCGGCGGCCGACTGGTGATCAACAGCGTCCAAGGCGAGGGGACCACGGCGGAAATCTGGCTGCCGGGCTTTGCGGAGGTCGCGGCAGAGCTGCAGGCAACAACGTCGGCGGTGCGGCCGGCCGCCGGCGGGGCGCTGCGGGTGCTTGCCGTTGACGACGATCCGCTGGTGCTGATCAACACCGGCGCCATGCTGGAAGACCTGGGGCATCGGGTGATCGCGGCGGGATCGGCGCGCGAGGCGCTGGACCGGCTCGCCGAACAGCGGGTCGACCTGCTCGTCACCGATTTCGCGATGCCACACATGAACGGCGCGCAGTTGGTGGAAGCGGTTCAGGCGCGGTGGCCGTCGCTTCCCGTGCTCATCGTGTCGGGTTACGCCGAACTGCCACCGGCGCTGACCCGGTCGGTCGCCAAGCTCGCCAAGCCGTTCACCGAGGCGCAGCTGTCCGCTGCGATCGAGCAAGCGGGCCACGGTACGCGGGCAAGCGCCACCGTTGTGGCGTTTCGCGCCTGACGACGGTTCAGGGACGGGAAGGCGCTGTGCCCGCCTCGCGAGGCTCGGCTGCGTCCGGCGACGGCGCCGACGTGCCACCGCCGAGCGAGCGATATAGCTCAACCAGGTTGTTCTGCCGCAGGAGACGGGTCGCCACCAGATCCTGCTGCGCCGCATAGGCGGTGCGCTGGGCGTCGAGCGATACCAGGAACGAATCCACCCCCGCCCGATAGCGTGCATCCGACAGGCGTGCCGCGACGCTGGCGGCGGTGGCGCGGCGCGCGCGCGAGTCGAGCTGCTCGCCGATGGTGCCGCGCTGCGCCAGCGCGTCGGCGACCTCGCGGAAGGCGGTCTGCACCGTGCGCTCATAGCTGGCCGCTGCCGCCTGCTGGCTGGCGCGGGCGTACGCGAGGTTGCCGCGATTGCGCCCCCAATCGAAGATCGGCAGCGTCGCACTGGGCGCGATGCTCCAGCTATTCGAGCCGCTGCCGAACAGGCCGCCGAGCGCGGTGCTGATCGTGCCCACGGCGGCGGTCAGCGAGATGTTGGGGAAAAATGCCGCGCGCGCGGCGCCGATGTTGGCGTTCTGCGCAATCAGCTGGTGCTCGGCCTGGAGCACGTCCGGCCGTCCGAGCAGCACCTCCGAGCTGAGATTGCCCGGCAGCACCGGCAGCGCATAGTCGCTTTGGCCCAGCCCGGTCGGCAGCAACTCGGCCGCGACGGGTGCGCCGACCAGCAGGTCCAGCGCGTTCTTGTCCTGCGCGATCTGCGTGTTCAGCGCGGCGATGTCGTTGCGGGCGCCTTCGAACAGCGTTTCAGACTGGCGGGCTTCCAGCTCGGAGGCGACGCCGATGCGGAATTGCGCGCGGGTCAGCTGCAAGGACTGGCGGAAGCTTTCCAGCGTATTGCGCGCGATCCGCAGCCGGTCCTCGTCGGCCGCCATCGTGAGATAGGCCGAGGCGATCTCCGCGATCAGGCTGATGCGGGTGGCGCGCTGCGCTTCCTCGCTGGCGAAATACTGCTCCTGCTGCGCGCGGGTGAGGTTGCGGACGCGGCCGAACAGGTCGAGCTCGAACGCCGACACGCCGACGCCGAGTTGGAAAAGGCTGATGTTGCCGCCACCGGTCGTGACGGTAGTGCCTGTCGTTCCGGTTCCGGTCTGCCCCGTCGATCCGTTGCCGATGCCAGTGCCAGTGCCAGTGCCAGTGCCTGTGCCGATGCCAGTGCCAGTGCCTGTGCCGATGCCGGTCTGCCCCGTGCCGGTGCCAATGCCGCCCGTCGGGGTCGCGCCCCCACCAAGAGCAGTCGCCGCATTGTTGGTGTAGGTGACGCCGGCAGAGGCGCCGATCGTCGGCAGCAGGTCGGCGCGCTGCACCCGATACAGCGCGCGTGCCTGCAGGACGTTGGCCGCGGCGATGCGCAGGTCACGATTGTTGGCCAGGCCAAGCTCGATCGTCTGGCGCAGCTTGGGCTCGGTGAAGAAATCCCGCCAGCCGATCGCCGACAGGTCGGGCGCGTCGGTCGCGGCACGCGGATAGGGGCCGCCCTGGGGGAGGGTGGCCGGCACCTCGCCGATCGGCCGCACATAGTGCGGTGCAAGGTTGCAACCGGCAAGCAGGGTGGTGGCGCCCAGCAGGGCGAGGATCGCGGAACGAGACATGGTTTCAGGCCCCCTGCGGCGCGGGTTCGCCGGCGCCGGGCGTGCTGTCGCCGGACGCGGGCGGCTGTTCGGCGGCCTTGCGGTCGAACAGGCGCATCACGACGACAAAGAACATCGGCACGAAGAAGATCGCCAGCACCGTCGCCGACAGCATGCCGCCGACGACGGCGCGGCCGATGGCGTTCTGGCCGCCGGCCCCTGCGCCGTTGGCGATCGCCAGCGGGAACACGCCGAAGATGAAGGCGAGACTGGTCATCAGGATCGGGCGGAGCCGCAGCTTGGCCGCGTCCACCGCCGCGTCAAAGGCGTTGAGGCCGTCGCGCATCCTTTCTTCTGCGAACTCCACGATCAGGATCGCGTTCTTGGCCGACACGCCGATCGTGGTGATCAACCCGACCTGGAGGTAGATGTCGTTGTTGAGCCCGGTCAGCAGCGCCGCCAGCAGCGCGCCGACGACACCCAGCGGCACCACCAGCATCACGGAGATCGGCACCGACCAGCTTTCGTACAGCGCCGCGAGGCACAGGAACACGATCAGAAGCGACAGGCCATAAAGCGCTGGCGCCTGCCCGCCCGACAACTGCTCCTCGTAGCTGAGCCCCGTCCAGTCGAGTCGCGTTCCCGGCGGCAGTTTCGCCTGCATGTCGGCCATCGCCTTCAACGCGGCGCCCGACGACACGCCGGGCGCCGGCTGGCCGAGAATCTCCATCGACGGCTGGCCGTTGTAGCGGGTCAGCTGCGACGGTCCCTGGCGCCAGGACAGGGTGGAGAAGGCAGTGAACGGCGCCATGGTGCCGCTCGCGCCGCGCACGTACAGGTCGCCAATATCCTCCGGCGCCATGCGGTACGGGGCATCGGCCTGGAGATACACGCGCTTCACGCGGCCGCGGTCGATGAAGTCGTTGACATAGGCGCCGCCCCAGGCGGTCGCGATGGTGCTGTTCACCGTGCCGAGGTCGAGCCCCAGCGCGCGCGCCTTGTCCTGGTCGACACTGACCTTGAGCTGCGGCGCGTCGTCGAGCGCGTTCGGCCGCACGCCGACCAGCAACTTGTTCTGCGACGCCATGCCGAGCAGCTGATTGCGGGCGGCGAGCAGCTTTTCGTGGCCGAGGCCAGCTTCATCGACCAACTGGAGGTCGAAACCGGTCGCATTGCCCAACTCCTGCACCGACGGCGGGATCACCGCAAAGATCAGCCCGTCCTTGTACTGCGAGAACACGCCCATCGCGCGGCCGACGATCGCCTGCGCCTTGTTGGCGGCGCCCGGCCGGTCCTTCCATTCCTTCATCGGGATGAAAGCAATGCCGCTGTTCTGCCCGGTGCCGGAAAAGCTGAAGCCATTGACGGTGTAGACGCCGCGGATCGCGTCGCCCGCATCCTTCAGGAAGTGATCGCGGACCAGGTCCAGCCCCTTCTGGGTGCGTGCGGTAGTAGCGCCTGCCGGCCCCTGCACCAGCGCGATCATCACGCCCTGATCCTCGTCTGGCAGGAAGCCGGTCGGCAGCCGCATGAACAGGAACGTCATGCCGGCAAGGATCAGCGCATAGGCGATGAGCGAGCGGCCCCAGCGGCGGGCGGTGGAGCGTACGCCGCGTTCATAGCGGACGCGCCCGCGATCGAACCGGTCGTTGAACCAGCGGAAGAACCGCGCCAGTGGGCCGTTGCCCTCGTGCTTGGTGGGATCGTGCGAGGTCAGGATGGTGGCGCACAGCGCCGGCGTCAGGATCAGCGCGACAGCAACCGACAGTACCATGGCCGAGACGATGGTGATGGAGAACTGGCGATAGATGACGCCCGTCGACCCGCCGAAGAAGGCCATGGGCAGGAACACCGCCGACAGCACCAGCGCAATGCCGATCAGCGCGCCGGTGATCTCTTCCATCGACTTGCGCGCGGCTTCGCGGGGGGTGAGGTGTTCGGTGGTGATCAGCCGCTCGACGTTCTCCACCACGACAATCGCATCGTCGACCAGCAGGCCGATGGCGAGCACCATGCCGAACAGCGTCAGCGTGTTGATCGAATAACCGAACGCCGCGAGCACCGCAAATGTCCCGGTCAGCACCACCGGCACCGCGATCGTCGGGATCAGCGTCGCGCGGAAGTTCTGGAGGAACAGGAACATCACAAGGAAGACGAGCACCACCGCCTCGACCAGCGTTTCGATCACCTGCTCGATCGACAGCCGCACGAAGGGCGAGGTGTCGTAGGGGAAGATTACCTTGACGTCGGGCGGGAACTGCTTGGCAATCTCGGTCACCCGCGTCTTGACGGCGATCACGGTGTCAAGCGCGTTGGCGCCCGGTGCCAGCTTGACGGCGATACCCGACGCCGGTTTGCCGTTCCATTGGGCGGAAAAGGCGTAGTTCTCCGCCCCGATGGCGACGCGCGCGACATCGCCGAGGCGCACCACCGACCCGTCGGCGCCGCTCTTCAGCCGGATTTGCGCGAACTGTTCGGGCGTGGTCAGCCGCGACGACACCGACACGGTGGCGTTGAGCATCTGCTCCTTGGGCGCCGGCTGCGCGCCGATCTGGCCGGCCGAGACCTGGGCGTTCTGCGCCGTCACCGCCGCTGTCACGTCGGCCATGGTCAGCTGGAAATTGTTGAGCTTCAGCGGATCGACCCAGATGCGCATGGCATATTGCGAGCCAAAGATCTGAGTGTCGCCGACACCGGTGACGCGCGACAGCGGGTCCTGGATCTTGGTGGCAACAATGTCGGCGAGATCGTCGGCGTCGTGTTGGCCGTTTTCCGAATACAGGCCAACGAACAGCAGAATGTTCTGCGTCGCCTTGGCGACGATGATGCCTTGACGCTGCACTTCCTGCGGAAGCAGCGGCGTTGCCGCCTGCAGCTTGTTCTGCACCTGTACCTGCGCGGTGTCGGGATTGGTGCCCTGCTCGAACGTCAGGGTGATGGTGACGGTGCCGGACGAGGATGACGAGGACGAGAAGTAGCGAAGGTGGTCAATCCCCTTCATCTGCTGCTCGATGATCTGGGTAGTGGTGTTCTCCAGCGTCTGCGCGTCCGCGCCGGGATAGGTGGCGGTGATCGATACCGCGGGCGGCGCGATCGCGGGGAACTGCGCCACCGGCAACGTACGAAGCGCGAGGATGCCGGCGATGAGCACCATCACCGCCAGCACATAAGCGAAGATCGGGCGATCGATGAAATAGCGTGACATGGCTGTTTACTTCGCCTGCTCTTGGGCCTTGGCCTGACCCGCGCCCTGCTGCGGCTGGCCGCCTGGGGCCTGAGCATTGGCGGCCCACGGCTTGCCCTGGACGGGCATGCCGGGGCGCAGCATCATGCCGCCTTCGACGATCACCTTGTCGCCCGGCTTCAATCCGCCGGTGACCAGCCAGTTGTCGCCGATCGTGCGGCCGGTCTGGAGCGTGCGCACCTCCACCTTGTTGCCGGCACCGATGACCATGGCGGTGGCGTTGCCGCGTTCGTCGCGGCCGACCGCGCGCTGCGGCACCAGGATGGCGTTGGTCTTGGTGCCTTCGACCAGCGAGGCGCGCACGTACATGCCGGGCAGCAGCAGCCCGCGCGGGTTGGGGAACACGGCGCGGATCGTCTGCGATCCGGTGGTGGGATCGACGCTGACGTCGGCGAACTGCATCGTTCCCTCGATCGGATAGGTGCTGCCGTCGTCCAGCGTCAGCCGCACGCGCGCCGAGTTGGCGCCGCCGCGCGACAGCTGTCCCGCCAGGATTTGCTGCCGCATGCGCAGGATGTCGGCGGCGGACTGCGTCAGGTCGACGTAGATGGGGTCGATCCGCTGGATGGTGGCGAGCGGATCGGTCTGCTGCGCGGTCACCAGCGCGCCCGTGGTGTAGATCGAGCGGCCGATGCGGCCGGAGATGGGGGCGGTGATGGTGGTACGGGTGAGGGCGATCTGCGCCGTCCGCAACGCCGCCTGCTGGGCGGCGACGTCCGCCTGGCTTTGCGCCGCGGCGGTTTGCGCGTTTTCGTAATCCTGCCGCGCGATGGCGTTGATCTTGACCAGCTCGCCATAGCGCCGCGCCAGCGCCTGGCTGGAGCTGATCGCCGCCCGCGCGCGGGCCAGCGCCGCGCGGCTGCTCGCCACCTGCGCCTGATACGGTTGCGGATCGATGCGGTAGAGCGGCTGGCCGGCGTGAACCTGGTCGCCTTCGGTGAACAGCCGCTGGAGCACCAGCCCGTTGACCTGCGGCCGCACCTCGGACGTTTCGAACGCGGTGGTGCGCCCCGGCAGTTCCTTGGTCAGCGTCACCGGCGCCTCGTGCACCTCCACAAAGCCTACTTGCGGCGGGCCGGCGGGCGCCTGTGGCTGGGGATTGCTGCCGCAGGCCGACAGGAGCAGGGCCGCTGCAAGCGAAGCGCTGAATTTGTTCATGTTTTTTTACCGACGAGCCGCTATAGTGTGAGTGAACGATCACTCACGTTGCGCCGCTAGCGGAGACAGCGGTCTGTCGTCAAGGAGAGTATTGCGTTGCACAATGAGCCTGCCGCAGTTGCCGAGGCCGATCGGGCCGAAGCCGATCGGGCCGAGCCATGCTGCGGGGCGCCGAGCGGGAGTCGGGCCTCCGAGCGCCGCAAGCGCGTTGCCGACGCGGCGCGCATGTTGTTCGCCGAGCACGGCTTTCACGGTGCCGGCATGGCGCAGATCGCGACGCGGTCGGGCGTCAAGGTGGGCCAGATCTACCGCGATTTCGCCAGCAAGGAGCATATCGTCGCGGCGATCGTGGAGGGCGACCTCAACGCGTTTCTTGACGAATCCTTGCTCCATGCTGCCATCGACCGCGGTGATGCCCCGGCGATCCGCGGCTGGATCCGCGACCTGGTGGAGCGCAAGGCGCACCCGCAGGAATCGCCCCTGCTGCCGGAAATCCTCGCCGAGTCGGGGCGCAACGACCGCATCTCCGCCATCCTGCGCTGCACCGATGCGCGCGTGCGCGCGTGCGTGCTGGCCGCGCTCGCTGCGCTGTCGTCGCTGCCGCCGGAGACGCCGCGGCTGGCAGCGTCCGCCGACCTGATCATGACGGTGATGATGGGGCTGTGCAGCCGCCAGATCGCCGGGCTCGGCTGCGAGTCGGGCGGGCTTGCCGCACGCGTGCAGCAGATGATCGAGCGCGAGCTGAATGCGCTCGCCGCGGAGTTCGCGGCCTAGCGACTTGCCCGCGTCCGCGCTCAGCCGACGAAGGCGCGTTCCACCACGAACTGGCCGGGGTTCGTCTGCGTGCCTTCGGTGAAGCCCCAGCCTTCCAGGATTTCCACCATCTCCTTGTTGAAGGCGATGGACCCGCAGATCATGAAGCGCGCACCCTCGCGCGCCTCGATGCCGAGCCCCAGGTCTTCGCGGAACTTGCCCTCGCGGATGCGGTCGGTGATCCGGCCCTGGCGGTGGAACTCGCCGCGCGTCACCGTCGGGTAATAGGTGAAGCGGTCTTTCAGCAGTTCGCCGAAGATCTCGTCCGTGCGGATCTCTTCTTCCAAGAACTCGCGATAGGCCAGTTCCTGCGCCTGCCGCACCGTGTGGCTGACCACCACGTGCTGGAAGCGCTCATGGGTGTCGGGGTCGCGCAGCACCGACAGGAACGGGGCAAGGCCGGTGCCGGTGCCGACCATGATCAGCCGCTCGCCCGGGATCAGCGCATCGGCCACCAGCGTGCCGGTCGGCTTCTTGCCGAGGAAGATGGTATCGCCGACCTCCAGATGCTGGAGCCTGGAGGTGAGCGCGCCGTCGGCGACCTTGACGGAGAAGAATTCTAGGTGGTCTTCCCACGCCGGGCTGGCGATCGAATAGGCGCGCAGCACCGGCTTGCCGTTGTCCCCGAGCAGCCCGATCATGATGAACTCGCCCGAGGTGAAGCGAAAGCTCTGCGGCCGCTCGATGCGGAAGGAAAACAGGTCGGGCGTCCAATGGTGGACCCAGGTGACGCGCTGAAGGTGGAGGCCCTTGGCTTCGGCCACTTGCGCCATGGTCGGCTGGGCGGTGGAGTTCTGGTCGCGATCGGTCATGATGGCGCCTGCCATACACATTCACGGAGAATTGCGGAGCGAGCTTTTCGCGTGGGTCGAAAGGCTGAGCTTTCCCAGGCCGGGACGCTGGCGATTCGCTCCTGACGGCGGATGCCGCTATGGCGGCGCGGGGCAGGGTCGCTTGAGCAACATGAACATAGACGTATCGACGCTGATCGACGCCATCGCCGATCCGCTGATCCTGTTGTTCGACGGACGCGTGGCGGCGGCGAATCGTGCGGCGCTGGTGCTGATGCGCGACGATCCGATCGGGGCGACCGCCAGCGACGTGCTCCCCCACCAACTGCTCCAGGCGCTGCATGCGCCCCGCGAGGACGCGCCGGTGATCGTTGCCGATTTCGGCGGCCCGCGCCGCCATTGGGAGGTGCGGGCCAGCACCATCTCGCCCGGCCAATCGCTGCTGCACCTGATCGACCACACCGCCGCCGAGGCGGTGGAGAAGATGCGCGTCGACTTCGTCGCCAATGCCAGCCACGAACTGCGCACGCCGATCGCGGCGATCAGCGGCTTTGCCGAAACGCTCGCCGACGACGAGGCGGGCGGCGACCCCGCGACCCGCCACCGGTTCGTGGAGATCATCGCGCGCGAGGCGCGGCGCATGCAGCGGCTGGTCGAGGACCTGATGAGCCTGTCGCGGATCGAGGCGGACCGCTACGTCGCGCCCGGCCATGCGGTGGACCTGGCGGCAACAGCCGTGTCGGCGGCGCAGGCGGCGGCCGAACAGCGCCAGCCGCGTGGTGCCGATCTGGTGATCGTGCCGATGACCCGTCCCATCATGGTACGCGGCGAGCGTGCGCAGCTCGCCCAGCTGGTCCACAATCTGGTATCCAACGGATTCAAGTACGGCGATGTCGGCACGCCCGTCACCCTGTCGCTCCGCCCGCATGGCGGCATGGCCCGGCTGATCGTGGAGGACCGCGGCGAGGGCATCTCCGCCAAGCACCTGCCGCGGATCACCGAGCGTTTCTTTCGCGTCAATGCGACGCGGAGCCGCGCGGTGGGTGGCACCGGGCTGGGCCTTGCCATCGTCAAGCACATCGTCGAACGCCACGGCGGCGTGCTGACCATCGACAGCGAAGTGGGGCGGGGCACCGCCGTGTGCGTCGACCTGCCGCTCGCCAAGCGCGGCGACGGCGGCCGGCCCGGTCATCAAACTGTAACCAAGTGGACGGATGCAGCCGCAGCGCCTGCGCACGGCAGCGGGCACGAGCGAGGCAAGCCATGACTGACGCGCGAAACCGGCCGGTGGGCAACATGGGCCGGATCCTCGTTGTCGAGGATGATGACGCCATCGCCGAGCTGCTGACGTTTCACCTGACGCGCGCCGGCTATGCGGTGGAGCAGACCGGTGACGGCGAGGAAGCGGTGCTGCGCGCGCGCGAGACGCTGCCCGATCTCGTGATCCTCGACTGGATGATCGAGGGAATCTCCGGGCTGGAGGTGTGCCGGCAGCTGCGCCACCTCAGCGACACCGCCGCCATTCCCGTGATCATGCTCACCGCGCGCGGCGAGGAGGAGGACCGGGTCCGCGGGCTGGAGGTCGGCGCCGACGATTACGTGACCAAGCCGTTCAGCCCGCGCGAGATGGTGGCGCGGGTGGCTGCGGTGCTGCGGCGGCTGCGGCCGGGGCTCGCCGGCGAGCGGCTCCGCCATGCCGAGCTGGAGATGGACACGGCCGCGCACCGCTTGCGCTTCAAGGGCGAGCCGATCGACCTCGGGCCGACCGAGTTCCGCCTGCTGCGCCATTTCCTGGAGCAGCCCGGCCGCGTGTTCTCGCGCGCGCAGCTGCTGGACGCGGTCTGGGGGCACGACAGCGACATCGAGTTCCGCACCGTCGACGTTTATATCCGCCGGCTGCGGCGGGCGATCACCGAAGCAGGCGGACCCGACCTGATCCGCACCGTTCGGTCGGCGGGGTATGCGCTCGACGGCGAATAGCCCGCGCCGCCGAAGCGATCAGGCGGCGAGCAGTTCGATCGCCTCGTTGGCTTCCAGCCACGCCGCCTCGGCCGTTCCGATCTGCTCGTCCAGCGCCGCGCGGCGCTTCATCAACTCGCTCATCGACAGCTTCGCGAGGGCTCCATCGGCGCTGCCGGGATCGAACATCGCGCGGTCAATGGCGCTGCGCTGATCGTTCAGCTTGCCGAGCTGCGTTTCGGCCTCCTTGGCGCGCTTGCGCAGCGCCTGGCCCTGCTCGCGTGCCTCCGCTTCGCGGCGCTTGGCATCCTTGCGGCTCGCCTTGGCCTGCGCCTTGGTCTGGCCGTTCGTCTCGCCCGAAAGGATCAGCGCGATGTAATCGTCGAGTGACCCATCGAACTCCTGCGCGGTGCCGGCGTCGACCAGCACCAGGCGGTCGGCGGTCATCTCCAGCATGTGGCGGTCGTGGCTGACGATCACCACCGCGCCGGAATAGCCGTTCAATGCCTGGATCAGCGCCTCGCGCGCGTCGACGTCCAAGTGGTTGGTCGGCTCGTCGAGGATCAGGAGGTGCGGCGCGTCGCGAGTGATCAGCGCAAGGGCGAGCCGCGCGCGCTCGCCGCCCGACAGCTTGCCGACCTTGGTCGTCGCCTTGTCGCCCTGGAAGCCGAAGCGGCCAAGCTGCGCACGCACGGCAGACGGCGAGGCGCCCTTCATCTGCCGCGCCATGTGCTCGAGCGGGGTGTCGTCGCGGTCGAGCTCCTCCACCTGATACTGGGTGAAATAGCCGACGCGCATGCGGCCGCTCGCCGTCATCTCGCCCTCCATCGGCGTCAGTTGCGCGGCGAGCAGGCGGGCAAGCGTGGTCTTGCCGTTGCCGTTGCGCCCGAGCAGCGCAACCCGCTCGTCGGGGTCGATGCGCAGGTTGAGGCGCCTGAGGATCGGCGTCTGGTCGTAGCCGACGCTGGCGAGGTCGAGCGTGATGAGCGGCGGCCGCAGCTCGTCAGGATCGGGGAAGCCGAAGCTCAGCGTCGGATCGTCGAGCAGCTCGGCGATCGGCTGCATCCGGGCAAGCGCCTTGGCGCGCGACTGCGCCTGCTTGGCGGTCGACGCCCGGGCGGAGTTGCGGGCGACATAGTCCTGCAGCTTCTCGCGCTCCGCCTGCTGCTTGGCGCGCGCGGAGGCGAGCTGCGCCTGGCGCTCGGCGCGCTGCCGCTCGAACGCGTCATAGCCACCCGGGTAGAGCGTCAGCTTGCCGCGATCGAGGTGCAGGATGTGGTCAACGACGTTGTTGAGGAAGTCGCGCTCGTGGCTGACCACGACAATGGTGGCGGCATAGCCTTGCAGGAAGTTCTCCAGCCACAGCACCGCTTCGAGGTCCAAGTGGTTCGAAGGCTCGTCGAGCAGCAGCAGTTCGGGGGCGGAGAACAACAGGCTCGCAAGCGCGACGCGCATCCGCCAGCCGCCGGAGAAGCTCTCCAGCGGACGGTGCTGCATCTCCTCGTCGAAGCCGAGGCCCACCAGGATGCGCGCGGCACGCGACGGGGCGGCATGGGCGTCGATCGCATTCAACCGTTCGTGCACCTCGCTCAACCGATCGAGGTCGTCGTAATTCTCGGACTCGGCGAGCAGCGCGGTTCGCTCCTCATCGGCGGCGAGGACGGTCTCCAGCGGCGTCGCGGTGCCGCCCGGTGCCTCCTGCGCGATATAGCCGATGCGCGCGCCGCGCGGCATGTCGGCGCTGCCGGTGTCGGGGTCGAGCATGCCGGCGATGACGCGCACCAGCGTCGACTTGCCCGCGCCGTTGCGGCCCACCAGCCCGACGCGGCTGCCCGGCGGCAGCGCGGCGGTGGCGCCGTCGAGGATCGTGCGCCCGCCGAGGCGGACGGTGATGTCGGATAGGTTGAGCATGGTCGCGCCCCGTAGCAGCCAAGGCGCGCGCTCGCTATGGTCGCGTTGACCGCAGCACGCGCGAGGGAACACAGCCATGGCGCAATTCGGCGATTACCAGCACCAGATCTACTTCGCGGGCCTGCGCGGCGTGCTGCCCAAGGTGCCGGTGGATTACCTCACGCTGGAGGCGCGGGCGAGCGCGGCGATGCCGGCTGCCGTGCTCAATTACGTCCAGGGCGGCTGCGGCGAGGAACTGACCCAGCGCCGCAACGCCGATGCCTTTGCGCATTGGGGCATGGTGCCGCGGATGCTGGTGGACAGTGCCAAGCGCGACCTGACGACGGAGCTGTTCGGGCTGACGCTGCCGTCGCCCTTGTTCATGGCGCCCGTCGGGGTGGCGGGCCTTTGTACGCAGGACGGGCATGGCGACCTTGCTGCGGCGCGCGCGTCGGCAGAAACCGGCGTGCCGCTGATGCAATCGACGCTGGGCAACGATCCTCTTGAGGACGTGGTGGCAGCGTGCGGGGACACGCCTGCGTTCTTCCAGCTTTATACGCCCCGCAACGAGGAACTGGCCGCAAGCCTCGTCTCGCGCGCCGAGGCCGCGGGCTACAAGGCAATCGTGGTGACGCTGGACACCTGGGTCACCGGGTGGCGCCCGCGCGACCTCAACGCCGGCAACTTCCCGCAACTGCGCGGGGCGGTGCTGGAGAACTACCTCACCGATCCGGTGTTCGCCGAGCTGTTCGGCAAGCCGCCGCGGGCGGACGATCCCGCGGCGGTGATGCTGTGGGCCAGCCTGTTCGGGCGGGTGCTGACCTGGGACGACCTCGGCTGGCTGCGCTCGCTCACCACCTTGCCGATCGTGCTGAAGGGTATCTGCCACCCCGACGACGCGCGCCGGGCGGCGGATGCGGGCATGGACGCGATCTATTGCTCCAACCACGGTGGGCGGCAGGCGAACGGCGGCATCGCCGCGATCGACATGCTGCCGGACGTGGTGGAGGCGGCGGGTGCGGTGCCGGTGCTGTTCGACTCGGGGGTGCGGTCGGGCACCGACGCGGTCAAGGCGCTGGCGATGGGCGCGCGCATGGTCGGGGTCGGGCGACCTTATCTCTACGGCCTCGCCCTTGATGGCGCGGACGGCGCGGCGCATGTGCTGAAGTGCATCCTTGCCGAAGCCGACCTGCTGATGGCGGTGAACGGCTGGCCGACGCTGGCCCATGTGCGCGCGGCCGGGGTGCGGCGGCTCTGAGCCCGCTCACGTTGCGCCGTTCCGCCGAGGCGCTTATTGGCGGCAGCATTCCAGGGAGCCCGAGCAAGCGATGACCGACGACGACGTGCTCGCCGAATTCCGTGCCGCCGACGCGCTGCTGGAAGGGCATTTCATCCTGTCCTCAGGGCTACGCAGCTCCCGCTATCTGCAATGCGCGCGCGTGTTGATGGACCCGGCACGCGGGGCGCGTCTGGCGCAGGCGCTGGTGGAGAGATTGCCGGCAGCGGTGAAGCAGGCGGTCAGTGCCGTGGTGTCGCCGGCGATGGGCGGGGTTATCGCGGGGCACGAGATGGCGCGCGCGCTGGGCGCCGAGGCGATGTTCCTGGAGCGGCCCGAAGGCACCTTCGAGCTGCGCCGCGGCTTCCGGCTCGCGGCCGGGCAGAAGGTGCTGATGATGGAGGACGTCGTCACCACGGGCTTGAGTTCGCGCGAGGCGATCGCCGCGATCGCGCGGGCGGGTGGCGAAACGGTGGCGGCGGCGGCGCTGGTCGATCGCTCGGGCGGGCAGGCGGACCTGGGCGTCCCGTTCTTTCCGCTGGTCCGGCTCGACGTGCCGACCTTTCAGCCCGACGCGCTGCCGCCCGAATTGGCCAGCATTCCGGCGGTGAAGCCCGGCAGCCGGGCGGCGGCATGACCCGGTCCGCGCAAGCGCTGCGGCTGGGCATCAACATCGACCACGTGGCGACGGTGCGCAACGCGCGCGGCGCCGGCTATCCCGATCCGGTTCGGGCAGCGCTGCTCGCCGCCGAAGCCGGTGCGGACGGCATCACCGCTCACCTGCGCGAGGACCGGCGGCATATCACCGATGCCGACATCGCGCGCCTCTCCGCCGAGCTGCCGGTGCCGCTCAACCTCGAAATGGCGGCGACGCCCGAGATGCTCGCCATCGCCCTGCGCCACCAGCCGCACGCCGCGTGCATCGTGCCGGAAAAGCGCGAGGAGCTGACTACCGAGGGCGGGCTCGACGCCGCGGGCCAATTCGACCGGCTCGCACCCCTGATCGCCGCGCTGAACGGGGCGGGGGTGCGCGTGTCGCTGTTCATCGAGCCTGCCGCGCGCCAGATCGACGCGGCGCTGCGGCTCGGCGCGCCGGTGGTGGAGCTTCACACCGGTCGCTACGCCGAGCTCGATGGGGAGCCGCGCGCCGAGGAGCTGCGCCGCCTTGCCGACGCGGCGGCATTGGCGGCCAAGAACGGTATCGAGGTGCATGCCGGCCACGGCCTCACCTTTGACAACGTCGGGCCGGTGGCGGCGATCCCGCAGCTGCGCGAACTCAACATCGGCCACTTCCTGATCGGCGAGGCGCTGTTCGTCGGTCTCGCGGAAAGCGTGCGGCGGATGCGGGTTGAGATAGAAGCGGTGCGGTGATTATCGGCCTCGGTTCCGACCTTTGCAACATCGAGCGCATCCAGGCGTCGCTTGACCGCTTTGGCGAGCGTTTCGAGGCCCGCGTCTTCACCGACGTCGAGCGCGCCAAGGCGGAGCGGCGCCCCTTCACCAAGGCCGGCACGCTCGCCAAGCGCTTCGCCGCGAAGGAGGCATTCTCGAAGGCGGTCGGCACCGGTTTCAAGGCCGGCGTGTTCATGAAGGACATCGGCGTCGTCAACGGGCCAAGCGGCGCGCCGACGCTTCACCTTACCGGCGGGGCCAAGGCAAGGCTTGACGCGTTGACCCCCGATGGCCACGGCGCGCGGGTGCACCTGACCATGACCGACGACCATCCCTGGGCACAGGCGCTGGTCGTGATCGAGGCAGTTCCTCAAGGCCGTGGCGGCGTGAAGCAATGAAGGAAGCGGTGGTGAACGGCAACGAAACGCCCCCCAAGGCGATGGACACGGGGGCGGCCACGGAGTCCAGAGAGCGTCCGCGCACCGACTGGTGGGGCGAAATCAAGGGGCTGTTCTGGCTGATCCTGATCGTGCTCGGCTTTCACAGCTTCATCGCCAAGCCGTTCTATATCCCCAGCGAGTCGATGTTGCCGGGCCTGCGCATCGGCGATCGGCTTGTGGTCACCAAGTTCGCCTATGGCTGGTCGTTCGTGTCGCCCACCATCCCGAACCCGGTGGCGATCTTCAAGGGCCTGGTGCTTCACCAGCCGGAGGACAGCTGGAGCGTCGCGCTGCCGCCGATCAAGGGGCGGCTGTTCGGCTCGCTGCCGACCCGCGGCGACGTGGTGATCGTCACCCCGCCGGGTCGCAACAACGATTACATCAAGCGCGTCATTGGCCTTCCCGGCGACCGGTTGCAGGTGCGCGGCGGCGTGGTGTTCCTGAACGGGGTGGCGGTGAAGCGCGGTCCCGTGCACGACACGGTGATCCCCGTCGATACCAACAGCCCGTGCGACGAAGGACAGTATCCCGGCGCGTTGCAGACCGAAGCCGACGGCCGCAAGGTCTGCCGGCTTCCGACGATCACGGAGACGCTGCCCAACGGCCGCCGCTACGATACGATCGAGCTCGGCTGGAGCCCCGGTGACGACTACGGGCCGATCACCGTGCCGGCGAACCACGTGTTCCTGATGGGCGACAACCGCGACCGCTCCGCCGACAGCCGTTTCTCCGCCGACCAGCTGGGGCTCGGCGGGCCGGTGCCTTACGAGAATATCGGCGGCCGTGCCGAGTTCATCACCTTTTCCTTTGATGGCGATGCCAGCTGGAACCCGCTCACCTGGTGGAACTCGCTGCGTTCGGGACGCGCCGGCGTTTCGCTTCACCCGCAGAACGTGAAATAGGATGGCGGACCACGCACCCCATGTGGTGAAGGAGCCGGCTCCCGCCGAGATGCGCGATCCGCTGACCAGGCATGAGCTGCGCCGGGCGAGCGTGTGGTTCGGTGTGGCGGTGGCGCTTGCGCTGGTGGTGCTGTTGATCCAGCCGCTGCTGATCATCTTTGCCGGCGTGGTGTTCGCCGCATTGCTCGACGGCGGCGTGCGGCTGCTTGGCCGGGTGCTGCCGATCGGCCGCGGCTGGCGGTTGCTGATCGTGGTGCTGCTGGTCGCCGCGTTCCTGCTCGGCACCTTCTATCTCACCGGCGTGCAGGTGACGCAGCAGGTCAGCGAACTCCGCGCCACGTTGGAGGTGCAGGCGAACCGGTTCACTGCCTGGCTGACCGGGCAGGGGCTGATGCCCGGCGCGTCGGATGTTTCCGGCATCGCCCGGCAGGCGCTTGGCTCCGTCAGCCGCGTGACCTCCTGGGTCGGCAGCGCCATCGGTGCGCTGACCAGCCTGTTCTTTATCGTCATCCTGGGGCTGTTCCTGGCGATGGACCCGGGCACCTACCAGCGCGGGCTGCAGTGGATGGTGCCCAGCGACGTGCGCCCGGAGTTCGCCAAGACACTCGGCCGCATGGGCGTGACCTTGCGCCGCCTGCTCGCCGGGCGCCTGCTCGGCATGGCGGTGGAGGGCGTGTTCACCGGCATCGTCCTGTGGATCGGCGGCGTGCCGATGGCGACGCTGCTGGGCATCATCGCGGGCATCCTCGCGTTCATCCCCAACATCGGGGCGATCGTGACCGGCGTGCTGATGGTGGCGGTGGGCTTCAGCGCTGGGCTCAACACCGGCTATTGGGCGATCGGCACCTATTTCTTTGTGCAGACGATCGACGGCTATGTGGTGGTGCCGCTGGTCGCCAAACGCACCGTGGACCTGCCGCCCGCACTGACGCTGGGCATGCAGATCCTGGCGAGCGCGTTGTTCGGCATCCTGGGCCTCGCGCTCGCCGATCCGATGACGGCGATGATGAAGACGGCGCTGGAACGCTCGTCGGAGCGGGAAGGCGAGCGGGAGGCAGCCGATGCTGCGGCTGCATGACTATTGGCGTTCCTCCGCCTGCTACCGGGTGCGCATCGCGCTGGCGCTGAAGGAAGTCGCCTACGAGTCGGTGGCGATCAACCTGCTGGCGGGAGAACAGGCAGGCGAGGTCAACAGCGCCGCCAACCCGCAGAAGCTGATCCCGGCGCTGATCCTCGACGACGGCACCGCGCTGACGCAGAGCCTGGCGATCATCGACTGGCTCGACGCGACCTGGCCCGAGCCGCGGCTGATCCCCGCCGATCCCTTGCCGCGCGCACGGGCGCTTGCGATGGCGTTGACCATCGCCGCTGAGGTACACCCGCTCACCAACCTCAGGGTACAGCAGCGCCTCGCAAGCCAGTTCGCCGCGGATCAAGAGGCCAAGGACGAATGGTATCGCCACTGGGTCGCGGAGGGGTTGGCGGCGCTCGAAGCAATGGCGGGAGAGCAGCCGTTCCTCGGCGGCGACACGCCGGGCATCGCCGATCTCTGCCTGGTGCCGCAGATGTACAACGCGCGGCGCTTCCGGGTGCCGTTGGAGGCTTTCCCGACCCTGGTCGCGATCGATGCGCGGGCCGCGGCGCTTGCCCCCTTCGTTGCGGCGCATCCCGACCGGCTCAAGCCCGCCGGCTGACCACCACCCGGTCGAAGAGGGCGAGATAACGTGCAGCCGAGTCGGCGCCCGGCTGCGGCACCGGGGCGGGGCGCACCGCGTCGGGGGCAAGCCAGCGGTCGAGCGCGTTGACCAGTGCCCCTGCAGCGTCGCGAGAGACGATGCTGCCCAGCTGCGGCGCGGTGATGATCTCCGCCACCGACGATGCCGACTCGGTGGACACCACCGGTGTTCCGACCGACAAGGCTTCGCGCAGCACGCCCGGCACGCCCTCGTAATCTGACACAAGCGCCAGAACGGCGGCCCGCTCCATCGCGCCGAACGGATCGCCGGCGTGGCCGGGCAGCGACACTCGTCGCTCCAGTCCGAGCGAGCGTACCTGCGCCTCCAGCTCGCTTCGCGACGTTCCTTCGCCGAGGATCACCAGCGAAACGTGGCTGTCGGTGAGCAGCGGCATGGCCGCGATCAACCGGTCCCACCGCTTCTGCGGCGCGAGCCGCCCGACGCCCAGAATGAAGCGGCCCCGTGGCAGCGACGGCTGAGCAGCGCCGGGGACCGGCATCGCCGGCGGATTGGGGATGACGCTCACCCGCCCGGCCATCTGCAGCGCCCGCTCAGCCGCGGCGGCGGTGGCCGGCGTCATCGCCACCAGCGCGTCCAGGAACCGGCCGTGCTGGGCCAGCCACAGGCGGTGCCCTGCCGACGCCAACGGGCCGTGGTCGCCGCGATCGGGCGCGTTGGACATCTTTCCGACAATCGGCGGTGAATGGCGGCCGAGACGCAGTCGGGCCAAGGCGGCGATGCCCGTGTAGAAATTGCCGGGGCAGAAGATCAGGTCCGGACGCCGCTCCTTCACGATCCGCGGCAACGCCAGCAACGGCCGCGCGGAGGCATGACCCAACTCCACCGTTTCCAACCCCGGTGGCAGTTCGGCTGCAAGCGGCCCCTCCAGCGATCCCGCCACCAGCGTCACCCGCCGCCCCGCCGCCAGCCAACCGCGCGCCAGCCGCAGGGTCGCCCGTTCGACGCCCCCGCCACGCAGGTGCTGCGCAACGGTCAGGATGTGGTCGGCGGATGGGGAAGGCGCGGACATTGCCGCTGCCTTGCTCCAGCCCTGATTGGCCCGCAAGGAAGCTTGCGCCTGCGCGTACGTGTCACCAGGTGCTTCAGCCGCGGTTCACGCCGCTTCATCATTGGACCGGTTTTCACGCGAGTGCCCTTTGACCGATCTTCACCCCACGCCATGACTGCGAGCGCCCTTGATCCGGCGCGCGAGCCGGTGCTGCCATCGGCAGAGATTGTCGCGCTGCAACCCTTGACCACCGTCAAGAGCCGCTGGCCCGCGATCATCGGCGCCGTGCTGACGCTGGCGATGATCTTCGGTCTGGCGCGCGAGCTGTTCGGGGCCGGGCTGGCGGGGCTGACCAACTGGGTGCCGTCGTCACCGGCCTATTACCTGGCTTTTGCGCTGCTCTACATGTCGCCGCCGTTCTTCGATTACGTGATCTTCCGCCGGCTCTGGTCGCTGCCGATCGCCGGCTTGGCGGCGCTGCTCAAGAAACGGATCGCGAACGATGTGGTGATGGGCTATTCGGGCGAAGCGTATTTCTATGCCTGGGCCCGCGCGCGCGCGACCATGGTGGCGGCGCCGTTCGGCGCGGTGAAGGATGTCTCGATCCTATCGGCGATCGCCGGCAACGCGATCACGCTTGCCCTAGTGGCGGTGGCGCTGCCGCTTGGCAGGTCGCTGCTCACCCCTCACCAGTTCCGCACCGCGCTTGGATCCGCGGCGATCACCCTGGCGATCTCACTGCCGTTTCTGCTGTTTTCGCGGCGGGTGTTCTCGCTGCCTCGGCGCGAATTGTGGTGGACGTTCGGCATCCACTGCCTGCGGTTGACGGTGGGATCGGTGTTGATCGCGCTGGCGTGGCATTTCGCCATGCCGGGCATCTCGCTGGGGATGTGGCTGTTCCTGGCGGCGGCGCGATTGTTGGTGTCGCGGCTGCCGCTGGTGCCCAACAAGGACCTTCTTTTCGCCAACTTTGCGATCCTGTTGATCGGGCAGGATCGCGTGTTGTCGGCGATGATAGCGTTTACCGCTGCGCTGACGCTGCTGGCGCATATCGTGTTGATTGCGGGATTCACCGTGCACCACGTTGTAGATCGGAAAGTTGCATGACGCGTTCGTTCCCCTTGCTCGCCGGCCTGGTCGTGGTGGCGGCGATGATCGGCGGGCCGGCCGACGCGCAAGGCATCCTCGGCAGCGATGGCGCCGCCTGCAATGCCGGGCAGGGTCCCGCGATCCAGGCCAACATCATCGGTCTCAAGGACCGCACCGGCGAACTGAAGCTCGAACTCTATCCCGACAACGAGCAGGATTTCCTGAAGGACGACCGCGACCTCCTGAAGGAGGGCAAGCTGTTCCGGCGGGTGCGCGCGCCAACGCCCGCGACGGGGCCGACGGTGATGTGCATGCGCGTGCCCAGGCCCGGCCGCTATGCCCTGCTGTTCACGCACAATCGCGACGGCAAGAACAAGTTCAGCTTCTGGACCGACGGGGCAGGTTTTCCGAGCAACATCAAGCTTGGCCGTTCGCGCCCCAAGGTAACACAGGCGGAGATCAGCGTCGGCGAAGGTGTCACGGTGACCACCATCCGCGCCCAGTATCTGCGCGGACTCAGCGGGTTCGGCCCGGTCGCGGGCTGACGCGCCGATGCGCATCGTCGACGTCAATGAATTCTATTCGCCCACCGGCGGCGGCGTGCGCACCTATATCGACCGCAAGATGGAGATCTTCGCGGATCTCGGTCACGAGCTGATCGTCATTGCGCCCGGCCGTGCGGGCCGGGTGGAAGAACGTCCCGGTGGCCGCATCATCTATGTGGAGTCGCCGGTGATGCCGCTGGACGCCAACTATGGGCTGTTCTGGGACGCGAAGCCGATCAACGCGCTGCTCGACACGCTCGATCCCGACGTGATCGAGAACAGCTCGCCCTGGCGCCCGGCCTGGTTCGTGGGCGCGCGGCAGGGGCGGGCGATCAAGTCGTTTTTCATGCACAACGACAATCTTGAAGCCTATGCCAAGACATACCTGGAGCGTCTGGCGTCGGGCGAGCGGGTCGAGCGGGCCTTTGCCTGGTACAATCGCTACATGGCGCGCTTCCTGGCGCAGTACGACACGGTGCTGACCAACGGCCCGGCTCTTGCCAAGCGGATCGCGGGGCGCGGCTTGCGCGTCGATGCCGCGATGACGCTGGGGATCGAGCGACAGCATTTCTCCCCGAACCTGCGCGATGAAGGCTTGCGCGCATCGATGCTCGCCGAATGCGGCTTGCCGCTGGACGCACTCCTGCTGCTCGGCATCGGCCGCCATCATCGCGAAAAGCGCTGGCCGATGGTGATCGACGCGGTGCAGCGGGCAGGTGCGCGGGTGCCGGTCGGGCTGGTGCTGCTGGGGCAGGGAATGCACACCAAGACGCTGGAGCGCCACGTTGCCGACAGCCCGCATATCCGCTTGTTCAAGCCGGTCTATCAGCGCGAGCAGCTGGCGCGCATCATGGCCAGTGCGGATGCCTTTATTCACGGCAATTCGTCCGAGCCATTCGGGCTCGTCGCCTATGAGGCACTCGCCTCCGGCCTGCCGATGATCGTCCCGGATGAGGGCGGTGCGTTCGAGGCGGCGGCGCCGGCTTATGCCGAGATCTACCGCAGCCGCGATGCCGGCGCGTGTGCCGACGCGATCGTGCGGATGTTCGCGCGCGATCGCGCCGATTTGCGGGCCGCCGCGCGGGTTGCGGCGGCGGGGGTGCGCAGCGACCGCGATCATGCGGTGGAGTTGGTGGAATATTACGCGCGGACGATCGATGCGCGGGAATCGGCAGAGCGCAGCGCGGCCTAGGGCCGAACCCAGGCGCGCAGGCGGCTGTCGGCGACTGCCACGGGCCGGTAGCCCCTGGTTCTCGCGGCTTGCTCCATCACCGCGTCAAGTTGCCCATCGCCGCTGGTCCACCGGCCTTCGCCGCCGACCAGCACGATCGCGGGAAGCGGGGCGGCGGCAATCCTCGCCCGAGACACAAGGTGCAGCGATTCCTCTGCGCGAGGAGAGAGCAAGCCGCTGCTGCGGAAAAAGAAGGGGCCGGCGGCAAAGCGCGGATCGGGCACAAGCCCGGCGCCGGGCAGGAACTGCGGCGACAGCGTCGCGACCTCTCCATGGCCCGCGCCGGTGCGGGCCAGCGCGGCGGCGACGGCACGGCTTTGACGCATGGCGCCGGCAATCGGGCTCTCGCCTCCGGTGATCGCCGCGGCACTTGGCGCGAGACCCGCGCAGACGAGCACCACCCCTACGATCCGTTCCAGCCGCATCGGCGGGCGCCGCCTCCACAGTTGCGCAGCCCGCACGAACAACGGCGGCAGCATGGGCAGCAGATACTGGCGCCAGGTGGGGCTTGGCAGCAACGCGCTGAGCAGTCCGGCGAGGATCAGTGCGTCCAGCGCGGTTGGTCGCGCCGGCCGGCGGATCACGATCGCGGCCAGCGCGAGCAGCGCAGGGCCAAGTGCCACGAACTTCAACGTGTCCAGCGCCTTGACCAGCATGGTCAACTTCCACGGGCGGCCAATGGCGAGATAATATTGACTGGGAGCCTCTGACGGGAACCGCAAGGTGCCGAACAGGAAACCCGCGGGCGCCAGCCAGAGCGTCCACGCGACCAGCATGACGACCGGCAACGCGCCCGCGATCAGCCACGGCAGGCGTCGCGCGCGACCGAGCATCAGCGCGCCATAGGTGGCGACCGGCAGCGCGTAGGATATCTTGGCGGCGGCGGCGGCCGTGAGCAGCAGGCCGATGGCGGCGAGGTCGACGGGATGCGTGCGGCCGCGCACCATCAGCCAGAGGGCCGCCGCATAGAGCGCGCACGGCAGCGCGTCGTTGCGCGCGGTGCCGATGCTGAAGAGCAGGACGTCGCAAGCCGCGAACAGCCCCGCGGCCATCATCGCGTGGCGCGGCGAGGCTCCCGCCGCACGTGCCGCACCGCCGACACAGCCGACCGCCACAGCGCCCATCAGCGCGTTGACCAGCCGCAGCGCCGGCCACGTCCACTCACCCGACAGCAGCGCCACCGGTGCGAACAGGAAGGGCTGCAGCGGCGTTTGCAGATAAGCATAGTCGCGATACGGCAGCAGCCCCCGCGCCGTCAGCACGGCCGCCGCGACATACTGGCTTTCGTCGTGGTCGAGCGGTCGCAGCAGCGACAGGGCGGCAAAGATGATCGCGAGCACCGCCATCCCGGCGATGGTGATCCAACCCCGGCTCACCGTCGTTAAATCAGCGGCGAACGGCAGTGATGAAGTAATCGAGCGCGGTGGAGTGGCTGAGTTCGAACCCGCGCGCAGGCGAGAAGCCGAGCCCCCGGACGTCGCGGACCGCCAGCCCGGCCTCGGTCAGCAGCGCCGTCAGCTCGTCCGGCGTCAGGAACCGGCTCCAGTCGTGCGTCCCGCGCGGGATCAGCCCCGCGCCCTCGCCGACGGTGATCATCGCCAGCCGCGACAAGGGCGTGCGGTTGGGGGTGGAAAGGATCAGCAGCCCGCCGTCCGCCAGCGCGCCGGCCAACCCGGCAACGAAGGCGCGATGATCGGACACATGCTCGATCACTTCCATGGCCGTGATCAGGTCGAAGCGCTCGCCGCGCACCGCCGGAATGCCGCCGGGACGGTAGTCGATGGCAAGACCGCTGGCAGCCGCGTGCCGTTCGGCGACAACGATGTTCTCCGGCGCGGCGTCGATGCCGGTCACCGCCGCGCCCAGTCTCGCCAGCGGCTCGGCGAGCAGCCCAGCGCCGCAGCCGACGTCGAGCGCGGTCTTGCCGGCCAGCGGGGTGAAGGTCGCGTCGTCGCCGTCCCAATGCAGGTCCACTGCCTGGCGGATGTACTGGAGGCGCGGCGGGTTGAGGCGGTGGAGCATCGCCGACGAGCCCTTGGGATCCCACCAGTCGGCGGCCATCTTGCCGAAATGGGCCGCTTCGCGCGGGTCAATGGTGCTGCTTGCGCTTTCCATGACCGCTCCCCTATCAGGGCGGCCTCTCCTTCCCAAGACGTTTGGACGGCTTTTCCCCGATGGCACGGATCGTGATGAAGTTCGGCGGCACGTCGATGGCCGGGATCGAGCGCATCCGCAGCGTCGCCGCGCGCGTGAAGCGTGAGGTGGACGCAGGCAATCAGGTAGCGGTGGTGGTGTCGGCGATGGCCGGCGAGACCGACCGGCTGGTGGGCTTCTGCCGCGAGGCATCTTCGCTCTACGACGCGCGCGAATATGACGTGGTGGTCTCGTCGGGCGAGCAGATCACCAGCGGGCTGCTCGCGATCGCGTTGCAGGCGATCGGCGTGCCGGCGCGCTCGTGGCTGGGCTGGCAGCTGCCGATCAACACCTCCGACGCCCACGCCCGGGCGCGGATCGGCGCCATCGAGACGGGGCCGCTCGGCGAGTGCCTGGACCGCGGAGAGGTGGCGGTGATCCCGGGGTTCCAGGGTGTCGCCGAGGGCGGGCGGGTAACGACGCTCGGCCGCGGCGGGTCCGACACGTCGGCGGTCGCCATCGCCGCTGCGATCGGGGCCGAGCGCTGCGACATCTACACCGATGTCGATGGCGTCTACACCACCGACCCGCGGATCGTGCCGCGCGCGCGCAAGCTCGCGCGGGTGACCTACGAGGAAATGCTGGAGCTCGCCTCCGTCGGCGCCAAGGTGCTGCAGACGCGCTCGGTCGGCCTCGCGATGAAGGAAGGGGTGCGCGTCCAGGTGCTGTCGTCCTTTACCGGCGCGGACGCGCCGATGGCCGACACGCTGCCCGGCACGATGATCGTGGGCGAGGACGAGATTGGGGAGATCGACGACGTGGAACGGCAACTCATCACCGGCATCGCGCACGACAAGAACGAGGCCAAGATCACGCTCACCAGCGTCCCCGACAAGCCGGGCGCGGTGGCGGCGATCTTCGCGCCGCTCGCCGACGCGCAGATCAACGTCGACATGATCGTCCAGAATATCGCCCATTCGGCCGGGTCCACCGACGTGACCTTCACCGTCCCTAGTGCCGACCTGCCGCGCTGCCTCGACATCCTCGGCAATGCCGCCGCCACGATCGGCTATGGCAAGCTGGTCCACGACACGCGCGTCGCCAAGGTTTCGGTGGTCGGTGTCGGCATGCGCAGCCACGCGGGCGTCGCGTCCACCATGTTCACCACGCTGGGCGAGCGCGGCATCAACATCCAGGCGATCACCACGTCGGAGATTAAGGTCAGCGTGCTGCTCGAGGAAGACTACACCGAGCTTGCGGTGCGCGTCCTGCATACCGCCTACGGCCTCGATGCGGAGCAGGCGGCATGAACGATCGGTCCACCACCGGCGAAGGCCGGCTCGCCCGCCGCATGCACCGGGGCGCGCAGTTCTTGGGGTGCGAGGTGGCGGTGATGGCCGGCGCGATGTCATGGGTCAGCGAGCGCAATCTGGTCGCAGCCATGTCCAATGCCGGCGGTTTCGGGGTGATCGCGTGCGGGGCGATGACGCCCGCGCTGCTGGACGCGGAGATCGCGGGCACCAAGGCGCTGACCGCCAGGCCGTTCGGCGTCAATCTCATCACGATGCACCCCGATCTCGACGAGCTCATCGACGTCTGTGCCCGGCACGGTGTCGGTCATGTCGTGCTCGCCGGCGGCTTGCCGCCCAAGGGAAGCGTCGAAGCGATCAAAGGAAGCGGCGCCAGGCTGATCTGTTTCGCGCCGACGCTGGCTTTGGCCAAGAAGCTGATCCGCTCGGGCGTGGACGCGCTGGTGATCGAGGGGATGGAGGCGGGCGGGCATATTGGCCCGGTGTCTACCAGCGTGCTGGCGCAGGAGATGCTGCCGGAGATCGCCGAGGCGGTGCCGGTGTTCGTGGCCGGCGGCATCGGCCGCGGCGAGGCGATCGCGGGCTACCTCGACATGGGCGCGGCGGGCGTTCAGCTCGGCACGCGCTTTGTCTGCGCCACCGAGTCGATCGCGCACCCGAATTTCAAGCGCGCCTTCATTCGCGCTTCGGCGCGCGACGCGATCGCCAGCGTGCAGATCGATGCGCGCCTCCCGGTGATCCCGGTGCGGGCGCTCAAGAACGCGGGCAACGAGCTGTTCACCGCCAAGCAGCGCGAAGTCGCGCGCAGCCTCGACGAGGGCGGCGTCGCGATGGCCGAGGCGCAGTTGCAGATCGAGCATTACTGGGCGGGCGCACTACGGCGTGCGGTGATCGATGGCGACGTGGAGCATGGCAGCGTCATGGCGGGCCAGTCGGTCGGCATGGTCGACAAGGAAGAGCCGCTTGCAGCCATTCTCGGCGCGTTGATGGCGCAAGCCGCCGCCGCGCTGGAGAAGCGGGCGGCGTGAGCGACCGGCGCGCCGGGTGAAGCCTCGAGGATAACCTCCCGTTAACCTTGTCAGCCGACACTACCTTGCCAAGGGAGTCGGCTGATGACGCTGCGTTCATGGATTGTTGTGGCAACCGTGCTGGTTGCGGGATGTGCGTCGAAGCCGCCGGCACCGGTCGCCGTGGCGATCGCACCGCCAGCGCCGCCTCCGCCGCCGCCCGCTACCTTGCCGCCGGGCGCGACACCCGGGATGCTGGTGCCGACCGCGCTTGCCGACGGCAGCTTCCCGACGCCGAATCAGGGGTTGAGTGTGGCCGCCGCCGTGTGGCACCTGCGCGCCGGCCTCAACGTTGCGGCGCTCTCTTGTCCTGCCCAGCAGGGCGCAACGATCACCGCCGCGTACAATGCGCTGCTCGCCGGGCAGAAGGCGGAGCTGAAGGATATCGAGGCTCGCTATGCCGCGGAATACCGCAGCGCCGGCGGGGCCGATTGGCGGGAGCGTTACGACGGCGCGATGACGCGGCTTTATAACTTTTTCTCGCAGACCCCGGTGCGCACGTCCTTCTGTGCCGCCGCCGAACGTGTGGTGGCGCAGCTTGCCGCGCTGCCCGCCGACGGCCTTCCCGCCTTTGCCGAAAGGGAGGTGGCGACGCTGGATCAACCGTTTATCGACTTCTACCGCGCCTACGACGCGTGGCGCACGTCGGTCGGCCGTCCGGTGATGGCCGTCATGGCATCGGCGCCCTCGACGCCTTCGGCGATGATGGCGAGCACGGCGGCGACCGGTCAGCGTTCCGCCCCGCCACGCCTCCACCTGGATCTAAGCCAGCTACCGTCCGACCCGCCCGCCGGCTCCTAGTCGCCGAGCCAGAACAGCGCCTCGACCGGCCGGCCGAGCGCGGCGGCGAGCTTCAGCGTCAACACCGTGGATGGCACGAAAACGCCGTTCTCCACGGTGTTGATCGTCTTGCGGCTGACCCCGATCCGCTCCGCCAGCACCGCCTGGGTGAGGCCGAGCCGCTCGCGTTCGGCCCTGAGCGCGTTGTGAAGCCGGTCAGCCACGCCCCGCCCGCAACTCCACCGCCGCGAAGCCGACAAACACCAGCGCCCGCAGCCGTGCCTTGCGCTGCGCGGTGTCAACAGCATTCATAGTGAGTCTCCCTGTAACCTATGGGTTACATGTAACCTACGAGTTACCTTGTCTACGGGGTTCCCCCGCGACTCCGGTTAGGTTAACAGCCTGTGCCATGACCCAGGCCGGCCCCGACCAGCCGGTCGAAGGCCGCTTCGACCGGTGTCAGCACCGATTCCCGGTGCGGATCTATTTCGAGGACACCGACCTGTCGGGCGTGGTCTACCATGCCAACTACCTGCGCTACATGGAGCGGGCGCGGTCGGACATGCTGCGGCTGGCCGGCATCGACCAGCGTGCCGCCATTGAAGCGGGCGAGGGCGCCTATGCCGTCGCGAGCCTCAACATCCGCTACGCCGCGCCCGCGCGGCTCGACGATGCGCTGCTGGTCGTCTCGTCGCTGACCGAGGTCAGGGCGGCGGGCGTTCGCATTCATCAACGAGTCATGCGGGATCGCGTCCTGCTGGCGGAGGCGAACGTGATGGCCGCGCTGGTCGCGCCGGACGGCCGGCCGAAGCGTCAGCCGCGGGCGTGGGTCGACATCTACAAGAGCTTGCTTGCCGAGGGGGAACCGCAACCAACATGAACCCGGTCTTCAACATGGATGCAGCGACGCTGTCGCCCGTGGCGCTATTCCTCCAGGCCGACCTGGTGGTGAAGGTGGTCATGGCCGGGCTGTTGTTCGCCAGCCTGCTCAGCTGGGCGATCATCATCTCCCTGTGGTTCCGCATCCGCCGCACCCGCAAGGGCATGGCGAAGTTCGAAGGCGATTTCTGGAAGGCGGAGGACATTGACGCGTTCCACAAGCGCGAAACCGACAATCCACTGCCTTCCGCCAAGGTGCTGGCCGCAGGCGTCGCCGAGTGGCGGCGGTCGACCGCCGGCGGCGGCATCGACAAGGCGGGCACGCGCGAGCGGCTGGCGACGGTGATGGGCGCCACGGCGGCGAGCGAGATCGATCAGCTGTCCGACCGGCTCAACATCCTCGCGACGATCGGTTCGGTGGCGCCGTTCGTGGGGCTGTTCGGCACGGTGTGGGGGATCATGCGGAGCTTCACCGGCATCGCCAGTGCGCAGAATTCGTCGCTGGCGGTGGTGGCGCCGGGCATCGCGGAGGCACTGTTCGCGACCGCGATCGGCCTGTTCGCGGCAATTCCGGCGGTGATCGCGTACAATCGCTTTTCCCACGGCATCAACCGCGTGGAGGCGAGCCTCAACCGCTTTGCGGACAGCTTTCATGCGACCTTGTCGCGCCAGCTCGACGGGTCGCGGTAAGTGGCGATGAACCTGCCTTCGCGCGCCGGGCGTGGGCGGCGCGCGCCGATGGCGGACATCAACGTCACGCCATTGGTGGACGTGATGCTGGTGCTGCTGATCATCTTCATGGTCACCGCGCCGCTGCTGACCGCGGGGGTGCCGGTCAACCTGCCCGACAGCCGCGCCAAGGCGCTCGACCAGGACAAGCAGCCGGTCGAAATCTCGATCGACGAGCAGGGCCGGCTGTTCCTCGACAAGGACCAGATCGGCGAATCCGACCTGCCGGGCAAGCTGGAGGAGATCGCCGCGCGGACAACGGCGGGCGACCAGCCGCCGCAGGTGTACCTCCGCGCCGACCGTACCCAGAATTACGGGCGGGTGATGAGCGTCATGGGCGAGCTCAACCACGCCGGGCTCAACCGGGTCGCGCTGGTGACGGTGGAGGGCCCGGGGGCGCCTGCCCAGTGATGGTCACGCGCTGATGGACCGGTCGGAGAAACTTGGGCTCGGGATCGCCCTTGCCGGGCATGTGGTGCTGTTCGGCCTGCTGTCGGTGGGCTTTCTCGCGACGCCCAACCCCCTGAAGCTGACGCAGCAGCCGATCGACGTCAGCCTGGTGCCGGAGGTCGCACTCGAAGCGACGGCGCCCAATCCGGCGGAGGCGGCGCAGTCGGTGGCGCCGGAACTCGGCGCGCCGGAGGAGGCGGCTGCACCCGAACCGGTGGAGGCGCCGCCTGAGCCGGAGCCGCAGCCGGCCCCCGCGCCGGCCCAGCCCGCGCCACCCCGACCTGCGCCACCGAAACCTGCGCCGCCGAAACCTGCGCCAAAGCCCGTGCCGCAGCCCAAGCCCGAGCCCGCACCGGCAACGCCTGCCCCGCCCAAACCTGCGCCGCCAAAGCCTGCCCCCAAGCCGGTCCCCCGGCCCAAGCCACAGCCACCACGACCGGCTCCCGCCGCCGCTAAGCCGACGCCTGCCAAGCCAGCGCCCGCCAAGCTGGCTCCGACCAAGGCAAGA
>Ga0210040_10000927_pt1 | contig 46602 bp, 31 predicted proteins | sample CryGeyCG12114_NA_FD_185462 | JGI IMG/M metagenome (GOLD analysis project Ga0210040, IMG submission 185462) | Groundwater microbial communities from aquifer - Crystal Geyser CG19_WC_8/21/14_NA (SPAdes) (version 2) | ecosystem: Environmental > Aquatic > Deep subsurface > Groundwater | place: USA...
TATCCGAGGTTGGGTATGTACACTGAGAGTCCTTTCTTGCGCCAAACCAAGTCATAACTGGAAAGCACGTGTGACAGCCAGACACTGACTGACAGCCCACCAACCAAACAATGGGCCTCACAAACCCCCAACCCACCGACCTCTGGCAACAAACAGCCACCCAAATCCTCCCCCTCCTCCTCACCTCCCAAATCACAGTCGAAACCTACGCCAAATCCCTCCTCTCCCGAATCAACACGCGCAACCCCGAAATCAAAGCCTGGATCCACCTCGACGAGACACAAATCCTCGCCCGCGCCCGCGAACTCGACGCGCTCCCCCCGTCCCAGCGCGGCCCCCTCCACGGCCTCGCCGTCGGCATCAAAGACATCATCCTCACCGCCGACATGCCAACCCAGTACAACTCCCCCATCCACTACACGACCTCCGCCTCCGGCATCGACGCGCCCGTCGTCCGCGCGCTCCGCGCCTCCGGCGCCCTCATCCTCGGCAAGACCAGCACGACGGAGTTCGCCGCCACGACGAAAGGCAACGTCAACCAGAACTTCACGCGCAATGCGCACGCTGCGGACCGCACGCCGGGCGGGAGTAGTTCGGGGTCGGCGGCCGCGGTCGCGGACTTCCAGGTGCCGGTGGCGTTGGGGACGCAGACGGGGGGCAGTGTTGTGCGGCCGGCGAGTTTCAATGGGATTTGGGGCGTGAAGTGGACTTGGGGCGCGGTCAGCACGATGGGCGTGGGGATGTATAGTGTTACTAACGATACTTTGGGGGTGTTGGGGAGGTGTGCGGAGGATTTGGAGTTGGTGTCGCGGGTTTTGAGGGTTCAGGACGATGATGTGGCAGACAGTAAAGAAGCCAATATAGAAGGGGCGAGGATCGCGTTCTGTCGGACGCATGTGTGGGGTGAGAAAGCGGGCGAGGGGCTGAAGAGGGTGTGGGGGCGAGCTAGGGCGCTTTTGGAGGCGGGTGGGGCGAGGGTGGAGGAGCTGGAATTGCCTGAGGAATTTGCTAATATGTCGAAGTGGCACGCTGCCGTGCAATCTGGGGAAGCGAGGAACTCATTCCTGGGCGTGTATTTGGCTGACAAAGAGCGGCTGGATGCGTCTCTTTGCGCGCATGTCGAAAATGCGACCAATGTGTCGCGAAAGGCGTTGCTTGAGGCGTATGATGGTTGTGCGAGGCTTCGACCGGTCTGGGACCGGATCGCAAGCGAGTACGATGCGGTACTGACGCCGGGTGTGCCGGATGAAGCTCCCCTAGGACTGGACTGGACTGGAGATGCGGTAAGTTCGCGTTCTCGTTCGATTGAAGTTTGATCACTAACGATCTCTATAGGCTTTCAACACAATGTGGTCGATACTGCATGCACCAACAGTCAACGTACCTGGTCTGAAGGGGGAGAACGGTATGCCTGTGGGATTGACTGTGGTTGGAGCTCGGTACACTGATATGAGGACGTTAAACGCTGCCAGGCATATAGGCAAGATCTTCGAAAGCCAGCCGAATTAGGGAGTAGTGCCGACTGGGGCCAGTTGACTAAACAGCAGCATCAAGTGAAGGATTTCTGTTGAGAAAATCAACCGAGTATTATAGTATCGGCCGTCGCTACCTGGTAGTGAGTAGCAATGGTGGCATGATCCGGGTTCTTGCGCTGCAGCGGACCTGACCCTTATCAGAGATACTATCTCTCAGACACTACACCATAAGCTTCTGTCAATGTTCAGCAGTACTTGCAAATACTCTATCTCCTGCTGCTCGAACCCTTTCAATACGCTCGAGATGCTGCCTGACATGCCTCCAGTATTGTCCTTAGATATGAGGTTAAGGACGGTCAGGAATATATCGACTGGCCCACGGGAATTCGTTGTTGGGTACTAACCTTTCTCAATGGCAGAGTGTCGCAGTTTTCCTCATGCTGACGATGGGGGTGGGCGCCCAAGCTAGTCGAGTCCCCGGACACCATTCAGCAGGCGGATTGTCATCACATTGGTTGTCAGGATAGGCAGAATATAGCGCACGTGACAGACACTGAGCGATGGCCACGATTGTACCAAGTCACAGCACGGGTAGGCAAGGCAGAGAGTTCAGCACAAGCGGCCTACGATGTGTATTGTTACACTGGGGCGTGACCAACGTACGTGCCTGTACCCTACCCTTTGTAACACTGGAACCCCCAGTTCTGATACACGCCATCCGAAAAGCGCCAGCCCTTGAACAAAATTGATAGTGTCATCCCCTCTTCATCCAGTGTCTCAGTGAGTCAGGCATGTAAAGCAGCTCGAAGCTTTCGCTCAGTGCGGACCCACACGCGTTCGACGATCCCTTTCAAGTAATTCAGAGCGTGCTCTAGGATCTGCAGGAAGCCAATCCAAGCACCAGTCATCGCTTGCCCTGCCACTCCAGGAAGACTCAAAACCCCCTTGCAGGAAAGGGTGACGATGATTATGGTCAACGTCCAACTAATCCAAGGTGCCATGATCCGCAGTTTTTCGACGGCGGCATCTTCGGAAACGGAGGCCAAGAAGTAGTTCAGAGTGGGCGGGTAGCAGATGAGGCTCAGTACAAACCCTATCACCCCACTGCAGACGCCCTCAGTCATTGCATACAAGAGACTCAATTTGAGCCCACTGTTGATGCCCCAGCCTATGTAGCTCAGGAACTCCGGGGTGTTCTGATCATGGAAGCCAGGCATCATAGCGTCGAACCAAAAATTCAACGCGATGCAGGTCTCTCTAGTGGGGCTGCGTCTGCCACGAATGTAAGAAATGCCAACAACGGCTGTGACAAGCGCTGTTCCAGACGGCAAAAGGAGCCTCAATAACTCTTTGGCCGGCGAAGGTCTGAGGATGTGATCCGTAATGCTCTCGTGGTGTGCAGTTGAATTCTCAAAAGCCGTTGCTGAGATCGTCAAGCCGGGATGATGCTCATGGAGAATTGGCAAGAATCCGGACTTGCGGTTCACAGGCATTGCCGTTACTAGCAATGCACCCCAGAGACAATTCAGAAATTTCAGACAGAGCCCGAATTTGAGAAAGCGAGCCGCTTTTGACGGACTGATCGACCATGCTTCGAAGTCGAACCATCCGAAGGCCCACTGGTCGGCGTTCTTTTGTGCGCGAAGGCCACTCAAACGACTCGTGGATGGAGTAGAGTGATGACATGAAGTCGATGCGCTGGTGTGGTTATTGGAGTTGAACAGAAGGAACATGCCTTCACCGGCGTCGTTGAAGGGTGTCACTGTAACCAGGGCTTTGTTGTGGAGGAGAAACTGCTGCATAATGTTGGGCCGAGCTAGTACTGCAAGGTGATGCTGAATACGCCGTCTGTTCGAAGATAGATCAGTGGTATTTGATCGGATTTCCCTGTCATGAAGGTCGGCCTCTTCAACAGCCATTCTATACCTTGCTAGATCCCCTACGCACTCGATCCAGGTCTCGCGAAAGTCTGGTACCGTCTCCATAAGGAGTGCCATCATTAAGTAGGAAAGATACACAAAGGAGAGCATATGCTCGAGCGACTTGGGTAGCCTGTGGCGAAGTAGCTCGAGAAAAGCATAAATACCGTACCTCCACATTCTCGCCGGCATTGCGTATCGTACAGCCAGTTCCCTAAGCTCATGATCTTCAGTGACTGGGTAGTGCGATGCACTGAAGAAGTCATGATGCTCGTTAAGCAATGTTCGGTGAAGGGCGATCAACGCTTGCCATTGTTCTTTGCTTAACTTGGTAGGGTCCTGAGCCTGCTGCGAGACAATCTCAATGCACTTCTCCTCCACCATCACCAAGCCAGCATAGATGCCTTTCACCTCTTGTATAAGCTGTGATACAGTGATCGCTCTGGTCTCAAGGTCCCGGAGTAGTCCTGGGGTCGCAGATGACACGTCGTCGTCGTCGTCCAAGAAGATGTTGGTAAGGTCGGACTTCGAGTCCACAATGTCTGCCGATTGCTGATCGTCTTTGTTGTCAGAGGTGTCGGGCAGTTTGAACCGATCGAATACAGCAGATGGCAGAACTGTTCGCTCCTTTGGATAGTCAAGAACAGAATCTAACATGCAGCCAGGTCCGTCGACTCGCTCGTTTGACCTCGATAGTTTGTGAGAATCAAGCTTTTGTGTCGTCTCCGGCAACTTGCATGAAAGGTTTTCATCGATCATGATCTCGGACGCACCGGCCTCCGTTCTGACGTGTTCGGCCGTCGTGGCGTCGTTGTTGAAAGCAAAACCCTCACGGCCATCGTTTGACCCGCTGAACGGCCACCACGAAGACATGGTGCAGAAAAACCACAACGGAATCGAAAGAACGGAAAGACAAGAGCTGTAAGACAGTGAGGCTTTAAATCGTACCTGCTTCTGTGAGTGAGGTTATTGCAAAACGAGCCTGTCCGTGACTTACTCTCACTGCATTACCGCCTACGAGACTTTGCGCAACAAGTTGGAGGAGTTGATGCTTCTGTGTCGTCAATGCCGTGCTTTCTTTGATGCAGCACCTAGGGTATGGGAATAGTATGTCCAGCCTGAAACGTAATTTTTCGTATGAAAAGCCAAAGTTCTGCTGACTAGAGAACTCAAGTTTCGAAAGTTTGGAGATAATTCGAAGTCAACACTCCTCCAGCATTCTGCCGTGATAGACGAGACCGTGGTGCATTCGCTCTCTGCGGGACGTTTTGAGAGGGACCGCCACAACCGCCCGCCGAAACCTGGTATTGTTAACTCCCCGGATGGTGCACATTTTTGTGGCATTTCAGGTTACCCCGCAGAAGGCAACGCAGTCCACTGACGCCTGACAGACCCAAAATGGCCTCCCCTCTTGCGTAGCGTCTGCCCATTTTCCCGCCTTGATTACATCGAAATGGTTTCCAACATACTGTCACTCTTCGACTCGACTTGTTGAGCCTATGTTGTGAAGCTCGAGATTCTGAGGACCGTCGGCCGATGAGACGAGACAAGACAGAAACGTCGACTTCGACACCATGGAGCCCGCTGCAACGGTTGCAATTGCAGCGTGGTTAGCAGCGTCACTGACATTGGGGGTTCTTTTGATTTTGAGGAGATGGGAATCTGGGAGCGGCCCAGGGCAGTGGAGGTACGTCGCGCCTGGTGTTTCGACGGCATCCTCTGCCCTTGGGTTGGGGTCAGGCGGTATTCTGGTTGCGCGGAACTACGTTTTGCTGCCGACATCGAGGACGGTTGCACAAGCTTCGAAGGGCCTGGGTCGGTTGGAAACGATATTCTTTGAAATCAGGGAGGACGAACAGACCCGGTGGCAGAGCAGTCGCAGGTGGCAGTATTGTGTAAGTCCAAGTCGTATCTCCGGTTTGCTTGAGTGGTGGCTAACCAGAGCGCAGGTGCAATCTGTTGTCCGGCCATCGGAAGCTGGCTTTCTGGCAGCCTGTACACTTTACTGTGTGTGCTGGACCTACCTGAAGGAGCGAGAAAACCATTCGCGACATCGAAATCGATTTCGCACCGTCCTAATCATTCTGTCAGTCCTCTACTGCCTCATTGCCTGTCCTCAAGAGAAAGCAGCCAGTGAGGCTGTGTATCAATATATACCGATTGCAGCTTTGGTAGCTGAGACATGCAGCCTATCTTGGTTTAGTTGGCAAACAAGATATTCGTCGTCAACGTTAGAAGTGCAGGAGTGCAAAGCAAACCAAGCGAATTCCGTTTCCTGGAGGACTGAACTCAACAAGAAAGGGTGTACCGCAGGAGGCACCATCAATGCACAAGAACAATGAGGTCGTTACTCTGTGTCCCCTTCCACTACGAATCATATTGGGGAGCGATGTTGGCTGTGGCCAAAGATGCCAGAGGAGAGCAGATCTCAAATTTTTCGGCGGAATGGGGATTCGAGAGCTTTTAGTAGCTCTAGCACAGCATCCGCGCTAGCTAAATGTCAACCATTTCCAGTGCGGAGGCTCCGAAACCCTCGGGCAACCATCGACTTCGGTCATGATCCGCGCTGAATTCTAGTTACTCCGCTTCGGACAATTAGACGCTGATAACGACTTTCCCTTGCATACACCCGCAATTTCACCCAAGACGATCTCCTGGTTTTGTGTCCATTAGTTGTGGCAGAACGATTAGCATGACCTCCAACTTTTTATAGCTCAACCCGTTCATCTTCTTTCTTTTGGTCACCAGCCAGCCGTCTCTTGGACTCAATCATCAGAACAATCTTGTCCCGACTTTACGAGGTAGCGTCAAGCTCTGGAGTAAGCTTCGTAGGGAGCAGTCTGCTGAAAGCAGCCTCACTTCTGGTGGTGGAAGTTCTGCTACGCGAAGGCCAGTTTCATGGCCAGCATTCATGGATGTCAGTCTGCTGCCTGCGACCAGGACATCATGACCACATCCCTCCAGATGTCAAGGACGACTGTCGGGTCCGAGCTCTGTTCTGATAAGTCTCCATGCCGAAGCGTGGTAATGCTCATCAAAACATGACACTTCCGGTCTTTAGACGGATATACCTACAGATCAAGAAGAGACAACACCCTTCTACAAGTGGAGGAGTGGCATTGTCGAGGAAGCGGAACTGGTCAGAATGTGAGTCAACTGTAATGCGAACACGAGGTATCTAGGAGGCGGTGGTTCTGCAGCCTAGACTGGACGCTGCTAACATGTGAGCCGGTTCCAGCGCTTTTGACTGATGACCGCCGTATGATCCAATAATACAGTACCTTGGTGCCTGCCCTTGCGTCTGTCTCACCGTCATAGGTACATAAGTTGGCTTCTTTCCCCTATTTTTCTCCTTCCTCTACCTCTTCCCCTTCCTCCTGGTGAACCATTAAGTTGCACCTTACGCCTTCCATTCAGATCTCGGCGTCTCTCAAGGAAAATCAACTTGACAGTCCCCGTGCGGTCGAGTTGATCCAAAATGCGCATCGCCATTATGCGGTATCGCACGTTCTTAAGCTTCGCCTTGCTGCTATACAGGTATCGAGCGACGACAACCAGCCCGTCACTCAGTGTGCCCGACTACCAGCCCGTGTCATACGCAAGAAGATCGCTATTAGTGCTGAGCACCTGCGGAAAGAAGCAAGCGGGCAAGAGCGTCTAGCTACTAGTAACCGGGCAGCAGGAGATAACAGAACATTAGCTACACAGCAAGCAGACTGGGAGGAAGAGGCTACCTAACATCAATTTAAAAGTATCGGTTACCGTGTAACCCTACACCCTCTCTCCGGTCTATTCTCTTATGCCTTCTACCTCTGCGCGACGATAACGAGCCTATCACCGCACTATTTAGAAAGGTGCTAATAGCTTAGAGGGCCGCCCTCCTCAGAGGTCGGCCCTCTTGCCATATGCTACTATGGAATATATGGTGGTTGGATTGTTGTAGTTCTGTCAGGTACAAGAATCGCAGCCTATAGAAGGCCGGCAAAGCCATCGCGGGTCGTAATGACACCAGGCCGGGCACAGTAGTAGTGAAACAACGCGGATGTTGGCGGATGGGGAGAGCCAAACAAGCCTGCCCATCCGTAGTCCTGACACAACTCGGATACCCTGACTAAATGAAGCATATGTCATCCAAGAAACAAGCAGCGCTGAGGCTTTGTTCTCCTGCGGTCTTGGAGGAAGTAGGAGCAGAGGAGGCGGACGAGCTAGAAATGACAAAGTGTGTAGCTTCGCCATCCAGGAGACCTGGCAGGGGAACGTAGCCTATGATCTGGTATTTGGAGGGTGAGGGTGAGGTTGCTGGTTTTGAGCATTCCTCCAATCCCTCATACCTTACCACCAAAGGCACCGAACATCCCAGCAGCACACAGATTCTATCGCCTGTTCTCACCTCCCGAGGCGCGAACCCAATCTTTTCACCCTCAACCATACACAAAACCCTCTGATTGTTCGTCACCCACTCCAACATTGCCCCAATCGCACTATTCAGTTGCTCCGTAGTCTTGCCCAACGTCTCAAGCAAGATCATCATCTGTCTCGCCCGAAGTGCCTGTTTGCGAAGTCTCCTTGAAACTTGCCTGTCCGGTCCATCAGGTTGGGATTTGGTTATAAACTTCGCTACATCATCTTCATCGACACCCTGCTTGCTCGCAATCTCAAGGAACATCCCCGAGAACAGCGCTACCATCGTATCAGAGACAGACTTCTGGACGTCTTTGTGTACTCCATTCGCACACAAGAGGCTGTGAAATAGGATATCAACCCATGCCCGGTTCCTTGGTGGATCTCCTAAACCTAGCAGAAACTCCGCCCAACCCAAGACCACCATGGCGATATCACATTCGTCGTGAGAAGGGCAAGTAGCAACAATATCTCCAACCCAAATACCCTGCGCTACCAACTCGCCCGTTTCAAGATCGAGCTGTGAAATCCGTGCTTGGAGGATCCCGCTAGCGTTGTAACTACGCGGGTCATAGCTGAGTGAATTGATGGCCTTATCGTTAAAGTCGGGCACCCAGGACGGAAGATTTGGCATCCGAAACCCTGAGCCTAGGGACTTGATCCCCCCAAAGGCAAGCATTTCAAGGGATCCCTTCCGTCCAGCATGTCCTGCTACGACGAGTGTGTAAAGCTTGTGGGGGTTCTGAGATAAGCTGTAATCAACTTCGACTAAGCGCTCTTCGGCCGCCAGCATGCCGAGCAATCCGAAAATTTTGTCCACGGCGTATTTGGACTCGTAGTTCCTTGTCAGTCGAAGAAGGGACCAGAGATCGAGGTTCCCGGGTGAGATTGTAGCGTCCGTTTCTTGGTTGCCGAGTGTTGAAACTAAAACCTGTATTTTCCGGTCCCAGGGGTACACGCCCCTGATACGACTGGCTCTCGTTTCGAGGATAACATCCACAGGGCCGTTGATGAGCGCATTCAAAGGAGCCGTCTCGTCAGCTGTCAGTCTATCACTGAAGCGAAGAAGAGCCCGGAGAGCATAGCTGGCCAAGTACAACTCTTGCATGTCCAAAGCGTCATCTCCGCAGAGAATAAGTCCTTTCTTCGCGAGCACTCGCTCCTGTATAATCCACACCCGCTTCCAGTACGGTCTGTCTTGGAAAGCGCGGAATGAAGTGAAACTCTCCTGATTAACATATCGTCCATAGCCTCGCCGTTCTGCATCCTGAAGAAGAGACTCGACCAGACGGCGTTGCGGTCCTTCAGCAGCATCGTTCTTGTTGTCGTCGGCCTCGAGGTTGAGCGTCGCCGGTGGCACGTCATCAGAACCTATGACGAACTCGCACAGTCCCCTTGTGAGCTCATTCTCTTGCAGAAGCGCTGTCCAATCCTTTATCAGCGAAAAAGCCACTCGACTGTCACGATCCGCCTCGCCTAGCCAAACAATGACCTGTCGCGCCGACGAATAGATATCACCCATCATCGCTACCTGATGCGATTTCTCCACTTCATCATCCTGGTTTATGCAAAGGGCGTCGATCCAGAGATTCGTGTTGCTGACTGCCGGCGTGCGTTGGACGCATCGCAGCGCGGCCTGTAGATTGGGTGTAACATGCTTCTTGTGCCCGTTGATCGTTATCGGCAAGGTTGTGCTTTCGGATCCCCAGGTGTAGGATAGGGCTTGGAAACAGTCTTTGTGGTCGTCAAATTGTGCAATGGATAGAGTTAGGTCTAGTTCCGCGGTTGTGTCTTGGGAAGTGAAGGTCACGAAGCGGATTTCTCGAGCTTGAGGGTTGAGACTGTTGTATAGTTTCTCGTGGCCACGAGCTGATGCAGCCGGCAGCGCATGGCCGTGGAATCCTCCTTCAGTGTTCACAATTGCCTGCATTCCAGCCGGCGTGTGGCTACGGTCCGCAACAAGGGGGCGGCCTTCTTCATGCCACTTTTGCAGAATAAACCTGGTGTTGCGATAGAGTTGAGGGTGCTCGACGGAATGGCAGAACACTGCGTTACCCTCTAATCGTGTTCAAGTCCTTTTAGACGAGGAGTTTCTCAGTGCTTGATGCGTTAGAAGACTCGAGCCAATCAGCCAATAATTCCAAAAAGGCCTTTTGCGAGCAATGACTGGTTTAGTCAACTTAAATTTGCAGTGGTCCAGGTCACGTCGGGTAAGAATGTAAGTAGAACTGTGTACGGTCTTTCCCCTAAGGACCAGTTAAGAGAAAGTAAGACGCGAGAGCAGTCGGGGCTGGCCTTGAAAGGTTAGTTGATGGCAGGCTTGCTAAACGTAGGTACAACCGCTTGGAAACTTGGAAACATTCTAGACTAGGGGGATCTTACGATGAATTTAGCGCAGCCTAAGCCCAGCACAACTGGAGAGACTGCGTTGGACAGTCACAGAAATTGATTTTGTGGCCTCATGCATTGGCTTGATGTTACTAGGTCCTCGACAATTGTGCCAGCCAAGCCAGCAAGCGAGCTGTATCAGTAGTGAAGGAGGTACCAGTCGACCAATCACAAATTAATTTAGACGACACTGCGCTGGAACTTCACGATTTCGTTTGACCTCCAACGCAGCATTTCTTGGGACGCGGCTAGTCTCCTGACAAGCGAATGGTAGGCAATGACCGTGCTGAACATATGTGCGCAAGAAAGAATGACTACGAAATACTAGTTCGGAAACATTGTCCAGATAGCTAGGTTTGCAGTGGCTGTGATCGTTTACGTAGTATACTTGTCATGGTGTTGCAGAGCCACTTCAAACTCTTCCACCTCGAGTTTAGGATATCTTCATGCTTTACGGATAGCCTTCGTCTAGTAGATGGGTGCCAAGCCCTGCAATGCATGTGTTTAACCTCTTCACAAGCACGAGCTGCACAGCCGACATCTCCTACTTTTACTACTAGATCGGGCTGACTATAGAGTGCATTTAGTAGATTCGTTTCAGATGATGCGTCAGCATTCTGGCTAAATCATTTATAGAAGTGTATTCATATCTGCCTATGCTGCACCGAACAGAAGCAACGAGCTTAAATAACCTATCACTTCCTGACTAAAGAGTAATGGAATCATTTTTTTACACGTGACCACTCCTGTAATCAAAAGACAAGTGCTTGCTGCTTAGCCGACGAATTAAGAGCTTTTCAGTTCCGGGGCTCCGCCCAGTCATGCTGAATAGCCGCTGTTGTACGTTTAGCTAATCATAATGCGTGGTTGCTAAAGTGTTGTCGTCGACAAGATAATTAGCAATTTAGTAGGGAGTAAGCGTAATGCAGCGGGCACTTTGCTTGACCGGGCGGAGCGGGGCTCCGCGACCAAGACCCTTGATGTAAGCTGAATCAGCACATTTCTTCTCCGTTGTCACAGGGCGCTCGTTTGTGACATGACGCAAATACCCATCTCTGGATGACGGCCTGCGTGCCTACATCCTTATCAGATGCTCCCACTCAGTGGCTTCATGCGGTACCGCTTTGTCGAGTTCGCAATTATCTGCCGCAGTATCATGCCCTCTAGAAGCCTGTCCCATTTCCCATCCGACATCACCCAACGAAATTGTGCCAGATTCTATCAATATCAACAGCATAACGATTTCATTCAAGAGCTACCATGGATATGCCGCAAGAGCTAGAACTTAGGCACCGGACCGGCACACAGGACCACCAGCAGGATGTACACGACGGAATGACAGATGGCCGCTCCTTACTTCCGACAGACCGCGGAGCGAGCGCGTGGTTGGTTCTGTTAGGAGCATTTGTGCTCGAGGGGCTTGTGTGGGGCTTCCTGTACTCCTATGGAGTTTTCCAGGAGTTTTACAGCAGGTCAGAAGAGTTCCGCAGCTCACATGCGCGTTTGCCTCTGGTCGGTACGGTATCGGCTGGATTGACGTTTCTCTGCTCACCACTGCTCCTTCCACTCCTTCGTCAGTGGCCCAATCGCAGAAAGCAGTGTATAGTATTTGGTGGTCTTCTGACTTGTGCTGCTCTAATCGGCGCAAGTTTCGCTAGAGGTATCACTGATCTCATCCTCGCGCAAGGCGTCCTGCTTGCATTGGGAGGCAGTATGGTCTATTATCCTACCTTTCTGTTTCTCGATGAATGGTTTGTTCGGCGAAAAGCTTTTGCATATGGGGTTTGCTGGGGAGCATCTGGCTTTTCGGGCCTGGTCTTCCCATATATCATCTCTTGGCTGCTCGAAACCTACGGGTTCCGGACAACTTTACGAGTGTGGTCAGTCGTCGATCTGGTACTTATCGCGGTGGCTCTCCTTGTTCTTAAGCCGCGACTACCTGCCGCGCTGAACGTTCGTCGCTATAGACCTCGTCTGAGTTTCACTTTGAAACCTCTGTTCCTGGCCTACTGTCTTGCAAATATTGTTCTCGGCCTTGGCACTTACTTGCCTGGAATCTATCTCCCCTCTTACGCGCGGTCCGTCGGCTTCAGCGAAGTTGTCGCTACCACCTCTGTATCTTTACTCAATGTTGGGACACTTCTCGGTAGTGTTGCAGGTGGCGCCCTTACCGACCGATGGTCTCCGAAGAAAGTTATCACTGTGTCGGCACTCGCATCTATGAGTGGTGCTGCCCTGCTGTGGGGCTTCTCAGCATCTTCGCCATTGCTCGTTTTCTTCGGTCTGAACCATGGCTTCTTCATGGGCTGTACGACAGCGACCTGGCCCGGGGTGATTGGAGAGATTGTTGAAAGAGACACCACCCTCACTGCAGAGCCATCTATGATCTTCGGACTATTCGTTGCGGGCCGTGGTATCGGAAATGTTGCTTCAGGACCATTGTCTCAGTCTCTGTTGCACTTACCAATACTGAGCAGGGCGTTGAGTTATGGCTACGGAACTATGTACGGTTCAATGATCCTGTTCTCTGCTTGTACAATGGCAGCTGGGGGTTTAGGAGCAGTCATCGACTCGATGGGCTTGATATAGCAAGTGACAGTGCTTAGCTTACTACACGGGAAGAATTGCAGCCTGGCTGTTCGTTGTGGACCATTTGATCCATATCAGACATTCCAGTCCGCAGAACCCAGCGCAATACCGCGGGTATTGCAGAGGCCGGCTGTTCGATAAGGCATTGTCCAGCTCGACAGATTTGTCTCATGGAAAGTGCTCCAGTAAGATTCAGAAAGGGGATGCATGAGCTAGGTGCAACAACTGCCTGTCGGACTATCGGCTGCTGGTGAGGGTGTTGTAGAATAGTTTTAGTTCACAAATCTGAATTTGTATAGTCTGTACGATCAATCGCGCCTTGAACGCAATAGAAATGTAGCAAACGTCGATCATGCTGGCTGCCAGGGGCAGAGAACAGGATCGCATACGACGGAATGGTGGAAGTGTGACAATGAGCTAATGCATACCGGCGGTCGCCGTACTCATCGCATTTCCGTCCTGTCTGCACGCAACGTTAACATTCGGGCCTTTGCTCGTCGCATTTGTCCCTTCGAATTCTAAAGAAACTATGGGTGGTGAGTGTAGTAGCGAGTGTGTTCACATACTTGTAGGTCCGACAACCCGTCCTCGCTCTTGGAAGGGATTTACGTTTCGTTTCTGCAGAATCCTCCGTTGTTGTATTGCATGCCAGCATCCTGATTGTCGCTTTGACTGGGTCTCTAACTTAGAAGGGTCTAGTAACGGTTCTGGATAGTAATAGAGGAGAAACGGTAACTAAACAAACGGACACAAGCAAGAATGATAGCCACAGACCTGGATACGTGCATAAGTGACCACCAAATAGAAAGCGACATTCGAACGACGGACGGCTACATCCGACATAGGTTCATGCAGTAGTAGTGCACACTATTATTTAAGGGGCGAAACTTTATTAGTCAGGAAGGAGGACATCATGGACCAAGTTTCAGAGCCTTGGTACCATGTTCTGCAGACAGCCGAAACGTCTCTCGTGCTTGAAGTCCCCATGGCCACCCTTTTTGATCATTTCGCGACAAATCCGCCTGAGACGCGTTCACTTCTACGAATTCACTTTGCAAAAGTTATTTGTCCTTCTTCGGAGAAATGATCCGTGGAGTATCGCAATGATCCGCTGTAATCACGGTGACGTCAAACGACTAGAACTACCTACTGCCAGTCGATAGAGTTGATAAAAGCCACAGATCTATAGGGACGTTTCTGAACTATTGAACATTAACGCATAAACATAGCGGAATTCTCAGATCCAAGTCAAGACACTCTGTTCCGATACTACCCCATCAACAGGCCAAGTAATTCATACCATACAGCCCACAACATGATCGAAAGCAGCTCTAGAATGGTGATTACCGGAGGTGGACAAGGTAATACATGCATGCCCAACCTCGAAATCCTCCGCTGACAATCAGCTTAGGTATTGGTCGGGCACTAGCTCGCCACTTCGCAGAGAAGGGTCACAAAATCTATCTCCTCGACGTGAACAAGGAAGGTCTGCAGCATACAGCAGAAGAGCACCTAAAACAATACTCAGACCGCGTTTCCTGGTCACAATGCGATCTCAGTGACCCAACTTCAGTTCGAGACACTATCAAGAAAGCTGCAGAGTTCCTAGGTGGCGGAATTGACTTTCTGGTCAACAACGCCGGCATCTCAAGTCCATACTGGCCAGACGGGAAGACAATGGAGGACCCTTCCACCTTGGACGTCTGGAAGAAATACGTCGATGTCAACTTGACTGGAAATTTCGCCCTGGGCCAGGCTTGCATCCCTTACATGAAAGTGAAAGGCGACGACGAGAAGCAGAAACTGCCAGGCTCTAAAACTGGAGCTGCCGGACCGTGCATTCTGAACGTGAGCAGTTTCCGCGGCATCGTGAGCGACCCCAACCAAGAAGGATATGCTGCTACAAAAGGTACGTGCCAGGTTTCCTTCCAAAGGACCAAACCATCTAACATTGAGTTACAGCTGGATTGAATGGCTTGACCACATCAATGGCTGTCAGCCTCCAACAATATGGTATTAGAGTCAATGCCGTTTCGCCCGGCAGAATCAAGGTGACACACGAGAACAAGCAGGCAGACAAGGAAGGAACAGAATGGGGTGTTGAGCAGGATGATATTGAGACACATCTAAGCAACAGACCCGGAATGCCAGAGGACATCACGGAGGCCGTCGAGTACATGCTCGGAGCTGGGTTTGTCACTGGACAGAACCTTCTTGTTGACGGCGGAGTGTCGATCAAGAAGAAGGAATGAGATCAGGCGCCAGAGACGGCATCTAGGCAAGCTGAAGATCAAGACAAAGAGGCCCACGATCGCGTCTTTGGCACATATCGCTGGAAGTTATAGTAGAAACACTGAAGCAATAGGTACAAGCGGGCATAAGCGGGAGCGGACCGGGTCAGCCACGGGTATATCCGCACCCATCCCCGTCTCTTTATGCAGCTTGTCCGGAGCTGGGCAAACCTCGAATATAAGCCTTGTGCATAATAACTCATTTACCATGCTTTTCGTGAGTACAAACGCTCTATATATCTCACAGGTGTTCAAGGCTGCTACAGCGACCGCACAGTCACCAATGCAATATCTAGTAGTGCTATTGTACTGACCATGGCTGGCAATGTGCAGAAATGAGGTGCATACACGACAACATAAACTTCACATTGATTCTCACGGTGAGCACAACAATTCCGATAGATTTCGCGTGGTGCTTCATCTTATTGTCTCACGCTCCGTAAGTTGTCTCCAGAGGGTCGTAATCTTCCTGTCCGAAAAGTCTCTCAATCTGTCGTCGCCGAACTCCAATATTACCACCATCAAAGACTGGCAATACCAGCGCGTCTTGAAGCAAGTAACCCAGTCTCGACTTCCTCGAATACGCAGAACTATCAAGATTGGTCAGCAGGTTCAGTTGTCCGGTTATAGATAAGACCTACACTCCCACGAGGTTGACTGCATCTGTCACCGACTCTACAGCGCTTTCAGAACAGAATATCTTCGCCTCATAGCACAGTTCTGACCCAAACTTTGTCTTACCAAATGCATCCGCAGCCTTCCACGTGAGCGCTCGACTAGCTTCGAGCCGTATCTTCATCTTGATCAGCAAGTCAGCGACACTTTGCTTCTGCAGCATGATGTCTCTGCCACCTCGACGCTCCGACTTCGCCCACGACAATGCTTCGTCAAATGCCTGCCGCATTATGCCAACACCCATGGCCCCGACAATAGCTGCTGAGGCGGTAAATGTCATCTCGACCACATCTGCGCCTTTCCCCGGCGGCGCCAACATGTTTCCCTTCGGCACCCTCAAGTTAGTAAACCTCACATGTGGTCCGCTAACAGCTGTGTGGCCCAAAGTTGCCGGATGCTCAAGTACCTGAAAAGCACACATCTCATTATTTGCAATGTCTTGTCTCGTCACGACGATGATAGCGGTCTGGCTACGCACGTCATCTGCGCTTTCCTCAACCCGACAAGTCACGCATTGCAGCTTCGCGCCGCGATCATCCCATCCTGAACAATTAGTAGCCCAAATCTTTTCTCCGGAAATGATGTACTCCTCTCCTTCCACCCTTGCTACGGTGCCGAAGCCTGTACCTCCAATATCCGCATAGTTCGCGCTCCCTGCAGGTTCTGAGAAGACGAGACTCGCAAGTGGTGTTCCTTTCCCACTCAAGAATGGTGGCAGAAACTTTGCATGTTGCTCTGGCGTACCCGCCATAATGAGAGGCGTGAGCCCTAGTCCTGTCCCAAGAATCGTGAGGGACATGGATGTTTCGACTGCATACATCTCTTCGACAACGATAGCAGCGTCAACCAAGGGACCACCTGTGCCACCTAACCCAACTGGGATTTGTGCTCTGATGAGCCCGGCGTCGACTGCTGCCTCGTACAGTGGCTGAGTAGATCGGAAACGATCTTCCCATTTTGCGTGTGGAGTCTGTGGATCGTAGATGCTACGAGCCCGGGTAAGGTGAGTCTGAGCGAAAGACCGGATGTGATTACGGACTTCCTTTTGCTCGGGTGTCAAGGTGAAATCGATCATTGTGATAGAGATGTTTCTAGCTTCTGAATCACTTCTCACTCACTGGGCTAAGTGGAGCTTTGCTCTAGGCTTATTGCAACAAATCCGCTGCACGTTGCGTGCCTGTAGAGAGGTGCCAGGTCGGGACCATATGTAAGCCGTACTGTACCGGTCCTGAATTTGCAACTGCCCTGGCCAGACTCGTTGCTAACCACAGTCATTAATGTGATCATAGCAATCTTTCTCTACTCAACAGTCGACATCACACCTCGTTCAAAGCCGTTTCACGGATGCCTAATCGCTTCGAACGGCCAGTTTGAAACCTAAATTTGAGCCAAGCCGCGGGCGGGACTTTTTGGAAGCGGGAAGGGTGGCCTAAGGCTAACGCCCGCGTAACCTTCCAGTTTTCCATGATGCCCAGGTACAGGGATAGTGGTCTTAGGCAAAATGGACATGGGGCACAGGTGCTCATCGAGAGGTCTAAACCGTACCCCAACACTTACCTAGGTGGGCAGGACATTGAACTTAAGACGGCGAAAACTTCGCCCCACTCATGCCCCGCAGATACTTGTACCATCACGACCTGGAATTTTAACGGTGGCAAAAAATTTCCTAGGAGGAGGATGTGGATCTTGCCACCGTTAAAATTCCAGGTCGTGATGGTAGGCGCCACTGCAGGGTGGCGGATCTAAGTATGCTTATCGGCTAATGACGTACTAGTACGCATACCGTAAATATCAATGATCCAACCACATCTCAGTAGGTTCGGACCGTGTGCTAGTACGCGTTCCGACTGCGACTCACAACCTTGGTGAACGCGTGTCAGTAAGGGGTTCGATCCTGTGCTGAGATCGTGCCAACACGTTAGCGCGGGGCAAAGTAGTACCAAGTACAGTAGTCCATAATACTAGTGCTAAGCGCTAGTCGTTGTACCGAGAGGAAAAAACTGCTTTGGCCCTAGGCGGTTTCAGGGTGTTGATTTTTCGATCTCAATCCTATCTGTTTCTTCACACGTTCGCCTCTACAACCGCGCGGCGTGTCTTCCCTTCGAACCCTTATCGTAGCACCAGTGGCGTTCAGTCTCAATCTTCATCTAAGATTTTGGTTTCCTGAGAAGATTTCCAGATTTCAACCTCACAACCGCCGCGGAGAATGCCGACTTGCATCGTAGCCATAAGGCGATGTGCGGCTTTTGAATCTGTTGTCCTTGTTAGTAAATGTTCGTCAGGTTTGTGGTGGGCAACGTTACGGTTATAGATCCCACCATGAAACATAGTAGTGGCATCCTTGCCAATGCCGCTGTTAATCAAAGCTCTCCCCCCAGGGTGGTCGTCGACGAAATTTTCAACATCGTGAATCACGCCCGCGATTACGAGCAAAGGCCGACCTTTAGTAACTTCATTTTGATAGTCATCCCACTCCATCACTGGTAAGTGCTCGAGAGGCGAATGCAACACGGTCTGCCTCTGATTCAGCTTTTTCTGTTCTTGCTGGAGTCTGCCCTTTTCGATCTCGTTCTGGCGAAACGTCTTGAGGTTATGCGCAAGCCCCATTTCTTTCCATAGCCAGATCATCCACTTCGTTGGATCATATTGATGCCAGGCAATAGCGTTCCGGTAGTCGGACGGGAACTCGTGATGAAAATTGTGGTATCCTTCGCCGAAAGTCATAAGCGCAGTGATCGCATGATCTCTGGGTGAGTTCCGATCATCAAATGTATGATCTCCCAGCCAGTGTGCTACAGAATTGACACAGAAGGTGGATTGCTGAACAAGGAAAGTTCGTAGGACGCCGGCGTAGATCAGACCACCCCAGTAGTCGCCCCAAAGTCCCCCGATACAGCAGGGGAGGATATAGGCTATTACCATTGCAATTGGGGAGTAGTAATAATCCTGCCAGGCCACGATGGGGTCGTTCGTCAAGTCGGAGATGTCAGCATGAGCCTGACATTCAGGATCGTGCTTGAAGATCAACCATCCCATGTGCGCGTAGAGTAACCCCTTACGTACCGAGTAGGGGTCTTTGACGGTGTCTGTATAGCGGTGGTGGGATCGGTGGTCGTAGGACCAGTTGATGATAGAATGCTGCATTGCGCCGGCCCCGACGACAGCAAGCCAGAGTTTCAGCGGCCAACTGGCAGTATACGATCTATGCGACCATAGCCTGTGATACCCTAGCGAAACGTCAATACCGCGTGGAAAATCATCTGGGGTTGCGAATACAAACCTGCTGTAATGCCTAAGCCAGTATTGGCGTGATAAATGGTAGCCAATATGGCGGTTTTGGTCTGCAAGGGTGTGTATGCTGCCGCAATGAGACCTAGGATCGGAACCACGATTACCCATATCAGGTTCTCCCAGAGGATATGGTCGAACCAGTCTGGAAGGTTCAAGGTCTTGACAAGGTAAGACCGTGCCGGCTTGGGCTGACTTATTGGCATGGCTGCGAATATGTATGCTCATGTGCCACACACGAACTGAGCAAAAGTCGTATATCGATAATTGTTTCTCGCGCGAAAGACAATTTTAAGATATGGCAATCTGGACTCGGCCAAAGGGTGAAGCACATGTGACGAGCATCTCGCATCGACGATGGTACTCGATCCCCGCTTTAGTTCCTGCTCTAATCCCTGCAAGCGTCTCGCTAATCGTTCAGCAATTTTCGGAGGTTAGCGCCCAAACTATCAACACGTGACTCTGACGCCTCGTTATCGTCAAAACGCCAAGGGACACGATTGGTGACTGGGCTTGTCTTGCTCTTCGCCAAGTCGCTTGGGCGGGGAAGGATAGTAATGTTCTGGTCACAACCCGAGAATTACCGAGCCCCTTTGGTGTATGTGACCACATAAATTACTTGGACGATTCGGTGCAGTTGTAGGTTGATGATGCTAGCTCATTACAACGTGCGTTGTCGTATTTTTTCTTTGCTGGAAGCCCAGCTCGGGCTCATTCATTAAGATCGTGCTAACACGGAATAGTGTTTGCAGCCTTCCCCGTGGATCACGAAATGACGGGGACGACAGTCGATAGTGTGCGATTCGCGCTCGACAATCGGCGGAGAGTTTGGATGGGCACGAAAGGCCTGACTCGATTGTGCTTACAGGCTTCAAATCATGCTTGGTCATGGTCTCTGCACTCGAACAACTGCTTGCAAGAGTCAGCTCACAAGCTGAACGGGATCTGTTAGACCAGCACAGTCTCCCCAACATCACAGACCCCAAAATCCTCGTTCCATCTCAGCCCCACCTCCTCGCCCTTAGTCCTCCACCTGGCTGGTGGTTCGATCACATCTTCGTATTGAGCTGAAATACCACCTCTTACCGTGCCATAGTGCATGCCGATACTTTTCTTCGACCTGATGTCCTTGTGTATACAGACCGAGTCCTCAGGCGCGCAGTGTACGGATGACATGAAGTCACGCGGTGAGTACAATCCGATAGGCAACAACGCTAGGTCGAATGGTCCGTACGTGTCGCCGATCTCTTTGAATGCTGGACATCGAGGCATGCTTCCCTGCTCTTCTTCTGTTGGCTTTGCGCTGTTGACGTGTCTGTAGCCTGTGTCTCCAGCGAAGAAAAGGGATTTTGCCGCTGCTCCTTCCGCGTTGGCCTCTCGAATGATCCACGAGCACCAAAGCGCCTTGTCTTTATCGGACGGACCTCTTGCGCTGGTGTGCTGTGCAGGCGTGCAGATGAGTTCGGCGCTGCCAATATCCTCAATCTCAAGTCGGACCCCGTGCCACCAGTCTAGCTCTATGATATCGTCTGGTGGAAGATCAGGCAGTAAAGTGGTGAAGAAGGGTTTGTTGCCTAGCGCACAAGCGATTAGTGGCGTTCTGTTGCGCTCTTTCGAGACACGCCACACTTCCTGGATGGTCCATGAGTCACAGTGGTCATAGTGATTGTGACTAATAACAATTACGTCCACTTCTGGCAGCTCATCCACAGTGCAAGGCGTAGGCGTGTATCTCTTCGGGCCGAACCACTGTACTGGTGAAGTCCGCTCGCTAAAGACAGGATCAAGAAGGACGCGCACTCCACGACTACTGCCTGGCAAGCAGCTTGCCTCGACCAGAAATGACGCATGACCAATCCAGGTGGCTTTCAGTTTATCAGGAGCAGAAACGCCCCAGTCTGGCTTCTGGACTTCCACAAGACCTTTCCGGTCTGCTGGAACAGGGAGATTATTCTTGTCGGCTGACCGGAAGAACCGTGTTGAGAAGATTTTGGTGAAGCCTATGGGTTGAGCGGAGGGCCAAGGATTGCGGAATGATGTAGGTGGGCTTCCGACGTGGTGCGCCGGTGGACCTTGACCTGCAGCTTGCTCATTCCGCAGGTTTAGCGGTTTTGTCGTGATATGTGATTGCTTAGCCATGTTATGCTGGCGGACGTTGCAGGCAACAACAGTAAAGTGTGTTCTTGCGAGACGTCAGGTACTCGAGTTCCTGGTGGTGAGTGCATACATCTTGTACCGCACACCGTCTCAAGCCATCTGAGGGCGTCCGTACATTGTGAGGACACGATCTTTGGAAAGGCGCGAATATGACTGTGAATGGCAAAGTGGCTTTCGGGCTCGGAGCAACATTTCGTCGAAAATCGTACATTTTGGCGTACGTGACGTCACGACATGAAGGTAAAACTGCTGTTCACTGCCAGTTCCTACCTAATGCTTCGTTGGCGTCCGCGTGTTGGGAGCATCCCTCTGAACGAAGCAACCATACCAGCTAGTGCGGTAAGCAATATGAATTGGCGAGCTCGTCCCATGTATTTTTCTTCGCGATTGTCAACTAGTAGTACTTTGGGTAGTCTATCGTCGTCGGCCTCCACCGCCAGCTTCTGCGCGATCGTTCAAGCTGACCACGTCACCAATACCAGCAGCTTCTTGTTCGTCCTCGAGAGCCTGGACTTCTTCTCGGCAGTCCCACCATCTTTCTTCGGCCTGCTGGAAGGCCCTCTCACGTAGTTCTTTGATCGACAGATTCGAAGCCTCTCGAACATAGTCGAGAACATATTTCTGCCAGTCATTGGTGGTACGTCGGAAGAAGTCTGCTCTGCTCTCAAATGGCCGGGGAAAAGGTCTCGGGTCTTGTGACGCGAGTTTCTCGGTTTCGACCTCCAAAGATCTTGCTTGATCCGGCGCTGAAGCGGTGGCATCGGTTACTTCTGTACCCGCCTCAGACATTGTGCTGGGGGAGAATACTTCTTCCACATCCGATGCCTCAGAATCATCTTCGTCGAGATCCATGTCTTCATCATCATCATCATCTCCTTCTTCCTCACTGTCTTCCATTACCGCATTCATGTTCACCGGCTCGACATAGTACAGTTCTTTTACGCCGTCCATCCTGTTCAAATCGATCGCATACAGGTCTGAAAAGGTGACCTCCACATCTTTCCGTTCGAAAGTGCCACCGTAGATGAAAAGCGTGTCTTCTTGAACGGTGAGAAGAGCATTGAACCTCGAATGTGGGAACTCGAATTTGACCGGATACACTTTCTTGTCGGAATCTGACTCATCATCTTCCTTCCCAAGGTCCATTTCAGTATCATCGTCCTGAACGATTGCGCCCTTCGTCTCCAAGGCAGCAAGGTTCCGGAGCAGTTCCTCCTCGTCCGCCTTACCACGGTTTCGTACTCTCATTGCTTTAGTCTGAGCTCTAGCAGTCGTTTTGGGTCTTCGCAGTGCGAGTGGAAACATCCTGTTACGATCAATGTTGTAGATATACAGGTCTTGGAAGAACTCTGATTCAATACCTTCCTCACTTGCCTCCACGTCATGCACACCACCAAACAGCAGACCTCTTCCTTTGTGGTAAGCCATTGTGATGCCCGCTCTTGGAGGATTGACGACGTTGGCTGGTCGTTTCCGTCGCTCCCAGCGCATGATCGGAGGAGTCCCTGGTGGAGCATCACTAGCTGGTGAGGTCAGACGCAAGAACCACGAATCTTGGTGCAACATGGGTTTGAGAACATTCCGTTGGGGTCCAGCTTTGCTCTGCTGCTTCGTCCCGACCAGTGCCTTCACTCTTGAGTAACCACCAAAAAGCACCACTCCTGATTCGTGTGGGAGCAAGCTGAAGGACGAGCGTGCATCGGGCTTCTGCGAAGCTGGTGGCAATTTGAACTCGTGCCAGACATTTTCTCGAGTATCGTAGACCCACGTATCTTGCAGATACTTTGTTTGCTGCGAGGTGTCCTGGAAACCTCCGAAAAGCAAGATGAAGTTCTTCCAGTACGTCATACGATGACCACTCCGGGCTGGCGGGCTTTTGTTCTTGCCTTTGGATTCAAGCCTGGTCCACTCTCGGGTATCAGGATCTAGATACCAGAAGTCGTTGTAGTGGTAAAAGGTGCCCTGCTTCGGCGAAGAAAACTCTCCGCCAAAGAGGTAAATACCGCCAGTATTCCCGCCACGGCACCATGCATGACCACTTCGAGGTAAAGGACTGTTAGGAGAAGTCACATGACGCCACTCACCTTGGTTAATCTGATACACAAAGAGGTCATTGTAGAAGGATGCTGTAAGCCCGTCATAGTACTCACCACCAAACAAGAGCAGCTCGTTTTTGCTTGAAGGCGACGCGAGGAATGTTGCAGCTGACCGAGATGACGGAGCACTACAGGGCTGCTCTGTAACTTTCAAGAATTTTGCTTGCTGCTCAGCATACGCCGCAAGGACCGCATCCAGATCAGCGTTTTCATCCGCGTCGCTATCGGCATCAGCAGTCTTTGCTTTCACTTTTTTTTCGCCTTTGGCATTTTTCTTGCTTTGCTTTGCTAGCTTTGAAGCCTTCTGCTCAGCAGACTTCTTTTTCTTGTCTTTAGCCATCGTGAGATGGCTCCTCTAACAAGAAGTGAAAGTCAAGACCCCCCAAAGTGAGATTTGCAAGGCAGTCAGAAGTTCTAGCGATGCCTCAGTCCCGGCAAATGATTGTGACGTGAGTGTCTGGTACTAGGTCAGGACGGAGTCAAGGATAAAAGACGGAGACGGCACGCTTTTGGTCTTTTAAATTCACCCTATGGCTACGACCACGCATACAGCGCGACGCGTCTCCTGCGACACGCGAACCCGTGCTGGGGCGGGCGCCACCAGCATTTGTTTGCACCTTCCAAAAGTTGCATGGCATTGTGGTATCGCATGTTGCTCGTACGTCGGAGCTCTCATGGTGGATAGCAATGATCATAACGAGATGCTTGTGCCTTGTGAAGCCTCTCTATGACTAAGAATAACCTCCACAAATCTCTAGGATGGCTACTTCAGCAACCCACAAGCGCCAAAGAGACGACCCTCGACTTCATTGTACCTCTGACGCCAGTAGACAATGGTCCTTTGGGTGACGAGCAGCAGGCAGTACAGCGGCATGAAGAGGAAATGGCTCGATTGCAGTTCGCACCGCAGAGTGCAACTCGACAAAGGCTGGTCGCAAATGCTTCGACCACGCCTGCCCAATCTGCATCTGCGCTTGATTCTAGCCTACGCCGTCCTGCTGTCATAGCCAGACCAGCGCCAACACCAGCCGCTTCCAGACCTGTTGTCCACCGAACCCCCGTTACAAATTTCGACGACAGTGTTGTGGATATTGAAGACATTGACGACCTAGACAACGGAGACATCGAAGTAGGCAACGACAACCTCACACCCTCATCTTTCGGCACGTTCGGGACGCCTGTGAAGTTATGGCACGAGGAAGCGGCCACCAGAGTTGAACCTGTACCATCAAGAGGCAAGAAGCGTAAGAGCCAAGAACTTTTCGAAGATGTTACATCTTACCGTACCGTCAAGCACGAAGGCTATGAGTCCGAGGATGAGAACATGGGAACTCAAAGGCCGGTTAGTGCTTCAGCTCGGCAATCTGCTGAGAAGTTGGAGCCACTGGAACTGGATGAAATTCAGCCGCGCAACCTCAAAAGCTCAACTCACATCCCTGGTACTGCCTTGAAGCGATCGTCCTCGCAACTGGCTTCATCGGGGCAGGCTTCGAGCCATTACTCATCTGTACCGGAGTCGCCGGTCAGACACGAGAATACAAACAAGACCAAAAAGCGGCGCAAAACTGCCAGTGTTGCATGCTCCGAGGTATCTGAGGACGAGGAAGCGGGGCCATCGCAACCGCAGGACTACTGGGAGGATCCTGATCAGTTCTGTCACACCGAGATCTCTGCCGAAGACGACAAACCAACATCGCCTTCTAAAGTCCTCCACCGTGCTAATCAGCTGGCACCCCCCTCCCCTGGTTATCAGGAGCTCGTGCGCCAGGAGCCACCGACCTCTACAGCCACCAAAGGCAAGGCAGCTGTCGCACCAGCTCGCAAACCCCTCCCGCAAGCCATGGTAGCTTCACCACAAGTTTTGGTAAGCAAGGAGTCGCGAAGTACGCAATACAGAGATGAGCGCCAGCAAGAACTCATCAACCTTTTCCGTGACAACTCAAATGCACAATTTGACAACCTCCTTGCACAGCTTCAGAGTCACCTCAAGGACGTGAGAAGGACTATCATGACCTACAGATGTGAAGGAGAAACGCCGCCTCCAGAACTTGAACAGCAGCTAGCGGTGATCAGGTCGAAGATCACTAAAGCGCTACCGGACCTTGTCGGAAGCAGTAAGCGGTTGGCAATCAAGCAGTCCGAGCAAAATGCCCACAAGCTAAAACTGAATGCATTGATTGATGGTGATCATGATGGCGACGATGCAATTGATGAGCAAATTGACGTTCTCGGCGCCGAGGTTTACAACATGAAAGCAGAAATTACAGCATTGGAGAGTTCGCTGCTGGACGAAATACAAGCCGCCAAGTTCTCTGAGGCTGACTTGCAAGTCCTTAGGGAGCAGGCCAATGTTTCTCATACTCCGGCCAGCCAAGCGGTGAACCCGCCACACAAAGTCCTTGTCTCATCCACGCAGCATATTCGCAAACTCGAATACGATTCGTCGATGCCCTTTTCGACGAGACCATATGCTCAAAGCTCCCCATCTATTGCTCAAACACCAGTTGGGAGCTTACACTCTGTTCGGAACATCCCTCAAACGCAGCGTCCTGTTGCTAGCCGATATGACATGTTGCCCCAGGCCACAACTCGCTCAGTCGCGCAAACGCCTGCCAAACCTGTCCGACAGACAAGGAGAGACTCGTTCCCGGTCTTCGAACCAGACCCAGGCTACTCTAGAACTATGGGAAGTCCATCGCCATCTTCACCGCAGAATGACGACTTCGAAGTAGACTTCGATGACGATGAAGAAATGATCAATACTTTACAGAACTTCGAGCATTCCTTTCACCAGGAAGACTCTGCCCCAGTCACGAGGCAACGGCCCGTTCTTACTGAGATGAGCCATAACGTTCAGCGAGAGAAGGAACACAAGGAGAAGAGGTCTGGACCCTCAGCCGACTTGCTGCGTCACCCATGGTCGAAAGATGTCACGTCCGCTTTAAGAAAACGGTTCCACCTCCGCGACTTCAGGCATAATCAGTTGGAGGCCATCAATGCTACATTGGCAGGCCATGATACATTCGTGCTTATGCCCACTGGGGGAGGCAAGTCATTGTGCTATCAGCTTCCTTCCATTATACACTCCGGCAAGACTCATGGAGTGACCATAGTGATTTCCCCGTTGTTGAGCTTGATGCAAGATCAAGTCGACCATCTACAAAAGCTGAAGATTCAAGCCTTTATGATAAACAGTGAAATCTCAGCTGAGCACAAGAAACTTGTGTTTCAGAGCCTCAGAGGTCCACGGCCAGAAAACTTTATTCAACTGCTATACGTGACACCAGAAATGGTGAGCAAAAGCACAGCCATAATCGCGATCTTCGAAGATCTTCATTGCCGTGGAAAGCTGGCTCGACTGGTCATTGACGAGGCACATTGTGTCAGTCAGTGGGGTCATGATTTCCGTCCAGATTACAAAAACCTTGGTGAAATACGCAGGAAGTTTCCAGGTGTGCCTGTCATGGCCTTGACTGCCACTGCCACCGAAAATGTCAAAGTCGACACGATCTCCAACCTGAGCATCAAGGGTTGCGAGACTTTCACACAAAGTTTCAACCGACCAAATCTGACATATGAAGTGCGACCAAAAGGCAAAGGCATCAAGCTGGTCGAGGTCATTGCGGCAACGATCAACGACTACCATGGTGGTCAATCTGGCATCATCTACTGCTTGGCCCGGAAGACTTGCGAGACATTGGCTAAGCAGTTGAAAGAGAAGCATGGCATCCGTTGCACGCACTATCACGCAGGCATGGCCGCCGAAGACCGTTCTACTGTTCAGAAAGAATGGCAAAAAGGTAAGCATCGTGTGATCGTTGCAACAATAGCATTCGGCATGGGCATCGACAAACCTGACGTGCGATTCGTGATTCATCACTCGCTTCCTAAAAGCTTGGAGGGGTACTACCAGGAAACAGGACGAGCCGGCCGCGATGGCCAATCATCGCAATGCTACCTGTACTATGGCTACGGAGACACTTCGCAGCTTATGCGGCAAATTAATGATGGGGAGGGCAGCTGGGAGCAGAAAGAACGGCAGAAACTCATGCTGCGCAACATGATTCAGTACTGCGAGAACAAGACCGATTGCCGACGAGTTCAAGTTCTACACTACTTTAACGAGCACTTCAGTCGCGAGGATTGCAACAATGGCTGTGACAATTGCAGGTCTGATGCACAATTTGAGACGAAGGACTTTTCACATCATGCTAAAGCGATCATCAACCTTGTTCGACGAGTAGGCGGGCAGGATTATACCTTGCTTCATTGCGTCGACATCTACAGAGGTCATAAGGTCAAGAAAATCACTGAAGCTGGGCATGACAAGCTACCTGAATTCAACGCTGGATCAGATCTGGACCGAGGCGACGTCGAACGGCTCTTCTACCACCTGGTCGCGGAGGATGCTTTGGAGGAATACAACAAGACCAACGGTCAAGGGTTTGCAAGCCAGTACATTAAGCTTGGGCGGAAATATCGAGAATTTGCAGAGGGGCGTAGTAAGCTCAGTTTCCAAGTCCGTCTCAGCTCAACCAAAAAAGCAAAGAGCAAGCCAATCAAATCACGAACCGGACGGCAGTCGAATCCTATCGAAATTGACGACGATAAGGGAGAGGATGAGGATTATGGACCGCCGCCCACATTCGTGTCCTCTCCCGTAGCTGTTCGACAGAAAGCCCGCAGTGAAAAGCGGTCCAAGAAACCTGTTGTTCAGTCTGGTAGCGAGAGTGAAGATGGCTTTGCGGATGCTGATGGCTTTCCCCTCACCAGAAGAGCTGGGACGGCGGCTCGCGGAAAGACTCGTACTGCTGGCCCGCCTATCACCGTTGATCAACGCACGTCTGAACTCGATGACATTCGCCGCAACCTGCTAGACAATTTCGTGAGCCAAACAAGAGAAGGCCTGCGTTCGATAATGTTGAACCAGAGTCTTCGCCAAACACCGGTATCAGACACGACTCTGCGTGAGATCGGTATCACGCTACCATCGTCTAGCGCGGAAGTCCAGAGAATATCAAAACTCAATGATGCTCAGTGGAAGCTTTATGGCAAGGTGTTATTGCGGTGCACACGGAACGCAAGGCAAAATTGCGCTGAAATGGGTGTCCAACCAAGTCAGATACAGGAGGAGTTTGATGACGACGAAGTAGATGATGATGATTTTGTCGTTGAAGACGATATGGAGGGCGAAGAAGAGGAGGAAGAAGAAGAAGAAGACGACGGTACTGGAGTCAGTAGCCGCTATTTCGACGCCGAAGAAGATTCTGCGGTATCAAGGTTCAACCAGCAACTCTTAGAAACACAGACTTTTACCGCACCGAAGGCCAACACGAAAGCTGTAAGGACTTCTTGGAAGAGAGGTGGCAGTCAGAGGAACTTGAAAAGTGGGTCGAAGAAGAAAGCAAGCAGCACGACAAGGTCACGCACCTCAAGTGGTGTCGCGAAGAAGAAGAGGCCATCAGCAGGATCAAAAGCGTCGACCACAGCATCGAGCAGGAAGCCGTCCAGTGCGGCGAAGCAGAGTGGCGGAGGCGGAGGATTGTTTGGGATGATGCCGACGTAGTGATAAAGGTCAAGATACCACCATGCGCGTTATTGTAATGAGGAGGTCGCAATGCGTGGTTTCTAGTGTTGAAGCATTAGTGATGCATGAACGATACTTATGGTAAGATGGCAAGCAATGCTGATTTCTTTGGCGCATGCGTTCGTTGCATAACGGTTGCTCCTGCGAATTACGAGGCACTTGGCCGGATGCTATTGCTTCTACTAACGGGCAGTGCAGTGGTCCAAATCAGCTTTATCGAGAGAGAAGTAGTAGCTTACCTTCACTTGAGCTTCATCTAACATCATAGTCGTGATGATCTCGCTCGCGTCTCGTTGCGCTACAAGCAACCCAGCAAGCGGAATTCCGTTTTTTTCCTTCGACACGTATGAAGCCCTCGACCTTGCCAATACCGAAGCGGGACACAGTCCGAGCAGCGCCTGCATTGATCTCGCCCTTTCACGAACGCAGGCACTGGCGTCGCACCCGCGACACCCATCGCACCTGCCCGCTACGAATTGAACAAATGGAGCAAGAACGACAAAATGACTGCTGATCTACATGCTCTCTCAGTGCCTACCATATTTCATATGGCTCATTATGAGGTGCTGAAAACTATGCTTGTAAACCAAAATCCACTTCCTCGAACGTCACCACACAGCCTAACTTGGCGTTGTTTGAACGATGCCACTCGACGAAATACCAACCAATGTCCAGCGTAGTCAAAGCACCAAGCAACATGCCTCAAAACAGGCCGAGGGCGGGCAGGTGGCAGCAGCTCGACCTCCTTCTCGTGCCATACAGAACATGCTGAAGAGCACGACGGAGACTGGAGATGTAGGCATGTTCGCTCACCGGCCGTCTCGCATACCTCGCTCTAACACTCAGTCCTCTCTTGGAGTTCACTCTCGCCGCCACCGTCGACTTCAACTTGATCACCACCCGTCCCAGACACGTCGGTCATCCACAACTTCCGAACGAGGGTTGAAGAGGTCAGAGACTACAAGGACAATCCAGACGGCCTACCCATACAAGCCACGACCAAGAAAGCCTCGTTCTAGGCCAGGGACATACCCTTATCAGTACCCTGCCTACCCACCTGGCCGTCAGCATGTTTTGCATACTCATCGATCACTAGCATCCCTGAGAAGTGCTACCGCTGCTGGTAACATGCCCTCATCCTATGCGAGGTCCTATCACTCGGCGAGCGGTCAACGTTTGGGAAGAGCTGTCTCTCCAGCATTGAGCAATATGTATGAATATCGCAACCCTGCCGGACATATGTCCAGAAATCACAGCTTCGGCACCGCTCCCTCATCTCCCGGCTCAATTACATCCTTTGGGCCGAGTCTGCATAACTACCGCAGCGAGCACAACGGGTCAGTTGCCTCACTGAGACCTTTACCATCACCTGGAATTGCCTCAAACCGGTATCAAACATCCCGGCGCGCCTTATCACGGCATTTGACTGCCTCCTCTGCTATGCGTCCACCACAGCGGTTCTGCAGCAGGGCCTCGCTCGACTCTGAACCTGCATCTTCGACAGGTTCTATCGTACCATTCTACTATGACTACAGTGAGTCCTTTCACGGAGCAGATGGCCTTATTCGCTGGCCAGCCGACCATCCCACAATTCCAGAGGTCGGTGTAGACCAGGAGGAGGACTTCAAGCAGCATAAGCCGCGAATTGCAGAATCGCAGGATCCGTTTGGCACCATGCCTGGCTCGAGGTTCAGCCCGGCAGAATTGCCAACAAGGCACAATCGACGATCCAGTGAGCAGTCTGTTCGATCCCGACATAGCCGACGCACAAGTGACAAGTCAAATCTCAGTGCCAGGTTGTTCAGCCATGCGATCAAGGAGCATCCGACATACGAGCAGGAAGACGAACAACACGTCGTATCTGGCGCGACAGAGACCCAGGTATGTCGCCGCTGATGGAAGGAGAGAGGACACTAACACGACTCTAGTCTGAACCCGATTCCTATGTCAAAGCCGTCGATCAAGACGGGATAGCCGTTGGTCGCAACTCCACGAACAGCCCTCGACTCTGGCCTTCGCCCTCTTCAAGTACGTTCTTCACGAATGCCTGCAGGAGCCCAAGAAATTTGACGAATCTCGCTGCAAAAGCCCATTCGCCAGAATTGAGAGACGTTGGTAGCATTGATGCCATTGCTACAAACCACAGGGCTCCAAAACGCAAGGACCAAGAGTTGGCTGGCCCTGAGAAATACCGTCTGGCCACACCCAAGTTTAGGCCATTGTCGATGAGTATGACTCCTAAGTCGCGGTCATCGATATCCCGTATCCCGAATCTCCACAGGACGCCCGAGATCGTATCCCCACGTCCTGAAAGACCAACATCGTCCCAGAGTCGAAAGAGGTTCAGCAAGATATTAGATCTCGATCAAAACGCAGCAACCATCGAACCATTCAACCCAGGACATTCAATGTTGCATCCATTTACAGAGTTGGAGAGAGTCGAAGAGACAGCAAGTCCAGCCCGGGCCTCGCCCACCGCTAGTTCACATGCGGTCAGTACTGGCAGGACGCCCGGAAGAGATGCGACCAAAAATACTAGACCAGCGGTAACTCGTGACAAACAGATGGGGATAATGAGTCGCGATAGCTCCACCTTCGAGTCGCTTCTTGACCGGCACATCGAATGCCTTGGTCTGAGACCTGAAGAAATCACTGCACCAGGCCCATCAACGTGTCGAGCAGAGACGAGTCATGAGCTCGAGCATATACCAGAGCTGGACGTTCCAGGTGTTTCGCTGACTATTCTATCACCCAAATCAGAGCCCGGGCCACTGACGGAAGTTTCCAATCGTCCTACCAGTCTCAGCAGCTCCGCACAACGGAAACTCATGCCCCGACGCTTGTTCGCCAGCTTTTCAGGTAGCAGGGGACTCAAACTCTCCCTCGCTAGCTCAGAACCGGACGGCCGGTTTCAATCGGCCTGGGCTGATGAGAAGACCACACCTTCAATTGGGTGGTTGCCTCTACCATCCGAGAGCAGTCTAAACATCGACGCCACAATGAGCAGGCAGTCATTACTGTCAGGAGATTATGCTGACGTTGAAAGTAGTCGCACAGTCAAACAAAGCGGTTTGCGGAGACACTCAAGCCCAAGTCTGACATCAATGTTAGAAAGGGAGATTTCGACGAACGCGGACCAAAGAGCTGTTGACACAGATGGAATGCCATACCTTCAGTCGAAAAGTGATGTTGACTACCGCAAAGAATTCCAGAAGGACAGAAAACTCGAGATGAATCTACGAGCTCAAGATCAAGGAGTTGGTAGTTCAACTAGCGACGCCTGGGTATCAACGGACGATAGATCTGGTCATGACCAGACGAACCTCCGTAGACTCGGCCTGACTGGTGCACCAATATCAGGCGTGGATGGCTTTGCCGAGCTGAGTGGAAAGTCTGCAAACATTTCACAGCAGTCCTCGACCTCTGTCTTTGACATCAGGGACTCCAAATCCCGAGACGCCCGGTCAGGTACTGTGAAAGCGACGCCGTTGCCTGCCAGACAGCCGACTGGCTCGACACGCAAAGATGCCAACAATACCAAATCGCAAGATGACAAGCGCGTCGTTGGCGAGCCGGTCGACGTCTGTGGGGTCAGCTCCTACGGACCAAGCCACAAGATCAAGACTAAAAGCAGTGTGCCACGGCTGTCGACTCCGGCGTTCGGTCCCGCGATGCGTGTGTCACAGTTCGACTTGGCTGCTGGTTATCAATTGAAGTCACCTCACCACAAAAAGTCTTCTTTCTCGGAACCCAAGGAGCTGCTTCAAGCAAGCCCCACGAATTATGGCCGACACAGCGTGCGTAACCGGCGACGGTTTGACAGCTTGAGACAGATGGTGCCCGACTCGATTCGGAGTTGTACGTTCTCGCACCAGCGTGGCTCAGCTCACCACCACCAGAATGTCACTGTCGCGCGTGCATGTCGTGAGGAGTGGCCATCTTCTGATATCGAGCAACCATCATTTCCGGAGACTGTGCCTATGTCGAATCTAGCTTTTCAAAAGCATAAGCTGCTCGAGAAAGTCAAAGAGTGCTTGCCTTGCGTGAAAAGAGCTTTCGGACCTAGGAGGAAAAAATCGGTGCAGAGTGGAGGTTTTTTGGCATGACTCGGTTGTTGGTTGAGGTGAAAGCATCTAAATAAGGAATGTCATTGAGGGAGGCTGAAAAGGTGTGCACAGTAGCACTAGGTGAGATCATCCTCCCCTGCACATTGACCAACGTTGCGGTTGTCCCCTTTGTCCACACTGAACAGGCGGCCTGACAGTGCAGAATGAGAAGGTCGGTCTTCTAGTGCACATATAGCTGAGCAGACCTCTTCTAATAGATATAGATTGTGTAGCGGCATAGCAGAGTTTGCTAGGGGTCAAGTGATGTGAATGTTAATGCCTTGCCATTTCTCATGCATTGCGGGTCAGTCACAGTCCGTGGTCACAGCTTTCCCATGTCATAGCTACCAGTACTCGGACCACTCTCCCTCAAGGCCTTCCGCTCGTTCAAGCTCAACCACTTCCCCACCTGCAACCGTTCAACCTCCCTCTGCACCATATCAGTCAAATACTGCCCACCATCACTCTCCGCATCTCTCATCACCATCTCATAGCACTCCCTCAACCGCCCCAGATCAGAGTTCACATACTCCATAATCCCACCAGGAAAGAGCGGCACTCTCTGCTCACTTTCATCTCCACCGGCATCAGTATCAGTGTCAGCAACGGACCCCCTTCTGCCGCGCGCACCACTGGCAAGCGCAACGGTGACGTCGGGCGACAGAACAAGCGTAGAAGCGTACTCGCGCGCTAAGCGGCGCGAGGTCTCGGCTGGAATAATCGATTCGAAGTGTGGGAGGAACTGGCCGCTCTCGATGCTCATGTGGGCTGCTAGGTCGTCGAATGTGCGCGTGACGAGGTCTGTGATGTACTGCAGTTTCTGGGTTGCGTCTTCGGGGGCGCATCCAAGCTCGGCGAGCGCGGAGAGGATGTGCAGCAGGGCGCGGCGGGCGCGTGCGTGGTCTTGGCGGTCGTGCGTGGACATTTGGGGGCCGAGGGCGTGGGTGAAGGCGGGGCGCATGACGAGGTCTTCGGAGAGGTCGTGGCGGATGAGGCGCCAGGTTAGGTGGAGGAGGGGGGGTTTGAGGGCTGTGAGGGTGGTGAGGGTGTTGGTGATGGTGGTGGGTGTTGGGGGGGAGAGGAGAGTGCGGATGCGTTTTGCGAGGGCTTGGATGGTGAAGTGGTCTGCGTCTATGATTTGGGTGAATGTGTATTGGAGTTGGGGTTGGGGTTGGGCGGTGGAACTCGAGGAGAAGTCGAAGAGCTGGGCACGGGGACGGGGAGGGGGAGGTTCGGCGGCTGGAGTGCCGGGCGTGGTGTGAGGACTCGTGGATGTGGATGTGGGAGTGGGAGAGATATCTGCGTCCCTTGCCATGACGGCCGTGCTGGTGCGAGTCGGAGACAGAGCTACAGTAGATGCCGGTGCTATCTGTCTGTCTGTGTGGTAAGCGTGATGTCGTCCTTGTCGTGGTAATCCTTGTTTCCCACTGTACTTGTGCTCCGTGCTTAGCTTATGACACTGCATAAATCTACGCGTGAAATCGAGCAATTCAATTCACTCAAGCGTCGTCAGCCGAAGAACGGATTGCATCTTCCCTTCCGGTCCCAGATGCGCATGCTTTAAGTGTACTGTATATCCAGACTCGTGGCTCGTGGCAAGCCGAGCTCGGAGAAACTTTTCACGTCAAATATTATGTTAACTTCGTGAGAGGGGCGTTGCCGCTGCAATGGGGGCTGGCTGGCTGGCTGGCTACTGCGAAAGCCTGGGAGGGAATGCGCCTGGGAAGAAGAAGGCAGCAGATATCATCGTGTCAGGTTGGACCGTACCGTGCTTCTGTATACGATATGTGCAGACACGAAATGCGTTGAAGGGACTTTGTCGACAGATTGATACAGTATACAAGGATGTTAGTTCCTACTGTAGCTACAGTAACTTATAGTATACCATGGTTGGTGCGCGGAGTAGTGCGTGCATGCTAGGAATGAGGCATGGAGATCATCTATGGATTGTGAGAATTTAGTTGTATAGTCTCTCTGAGTCAGCAGTCACTTGCTGCTGTTCTATGGAGGTTTAAGAATAATACATTGTACGTGATACGGCCGTGGCCCATGACCCGGTCCATATGCAAGCAGCGAACCGGAAAACGCGCAGATACCCTCGCTTGAACGCAAGCACACAAACAAATTAAAGCCAGAAAGAATCAACAGCGTCAGGATCGATGGGATCATGCCCATTAGCTTTGGCTTTCCCACGTGTCTTCTATGCAACGTGGATGCGGCTTTCCCACATTCTCCTGATCAATGCCTCTTTGGGCGATAGGCCGTCATCGAGATCGTCCTGGTGGGCTTCAGGACTGCTGGCGGACGTTGTTAAGATATCGTCGTGGCTACCTTGTCGTGATAGTTGGAATGAAACACGACTATCTCGGTTCGCGGTCGGTCCGGATGCGACCTGCTTTGTGTGTTCTCTGCCAGTGCCGCTATGGTCTCTGTCTGCGACATTCGTGGGTGCAGGTGCTGGTACTGCAGACGGCGTGCGTCCGTGCCGACTCTGTGGTCTTTTTTGCTCTGGCTTGGCAGATCGCGTTCCAGCCTGAGCACGCGCTCCGTTCGGCAGAACGCCACCGGCCTGCTTTAGTCTGTTCAGACTTTCCAAGATGGGATTCCTGAACCGACGGACCACAGTCAATTGCTTGACGGCATTTTCGTAGTCTTGTTTAATGGCTTTGTACTCGCCAGCCATCGATCTAGTTCGCCCCTTTGAAGCGGATCGGGAGTGTACCGATATAGAAGAGCCAACACTAAGCGCCATTCCTGCACTTGAAGTTGGCGGGGGCCCTCCGCCGCGCATTACCTCTCTTCGTTGTAGCTCCAGCTTTTGCTGTGTCCTTGACGGTTGAGTTGCAAGTCTTGCTCTGTTGATATTCGTTCTTGGCTGCTCAGGAGATTCGGAGGGTTGTGGCTTGTAGGTTGCCATGAAGTCTGATACCGACTCGTCTGTTTCGGAGCCATGACGGTCTTTGTCTGTTCGTGGAAGTGAGTGATCGTTGGTGAGGAAGTGGGACACGCCTCCACTTCCGGAGGAAGCTGTGCCAAGGCCTGGTGTTGTTGGTGCATTAGATGTTGTGGGGGTAGTACCTCCCTCGGCAGTCTCTTGGGACGCCTCCAAGCTCGTTCGACTCGACTTTAGGAGTGAGCGTTGCGAGTCGTTTCGATTGAGGTTTTGCTGGCTTGAGTGGGCATTTGCGGTCGTCATGGCGGGAGGAGCGCGTGAGCGGCCATTGGGCTGGAGAAGGGCTGGATCTTGACGTGGGCGGTCTTGACTGAAGGATCTCTCGTTTCGTAGGTTGGGAGCAGATGTATTGTTTTTAATGATGGACGGTTCTGGAGGAGACGAGGTCTTCTCGGGCAGGTCTGGATCTGGAGGCTGTTCTGGAGGCTTCGGGATAGGTTCGCCATTGGCATTGGCATTGCCATTGCCATTGGGGGTGTGTGATCTTGCCGGCGTTGCTACCTTGGAATTGTTTCTGGTCAAGTCTGGGGAAGCAGTTGAATCCTCCCATTCGGCCTCCTCTTCCTCCTCTTCCGACGAGGCATTTCCCAGATCGAAGACACCTTGCTTTTGCTGCCGATCCTGCTTTGCCTTTTGATCGGCCGGAGCTCCAAGCTTAACGAGGGCACCACGCGACGAGTTGCGATTCAGAGCAGTGAGGGTGCTAGCAGACTGGTTCTTGCGCAGGTTGCCTGCGGATCGGTTCTTGGGAAGGACGACGTGCGATTTGTTTCGTTTCATGTGAGCAGCAGCTGTCGTCTTGGGGCTCGCTGAAGGTGTGGCCGTGCCGGACTTGTTCCTCTTGTGGTGACGTGCATCGCCATAGACCTGCGACATCGACTTCTTAGGCATGTTGGCGTTGGCGTTGGTGTTGGCATTGGTCAGACCTCTGCCATACGACACATTCTTAGACTGCCGCGATGCAAGATGAGGGCGCGGCGGTTTTAGGGCGCCTGCACCAGGCTTGCTCGAAGAAGACAGGGAATACGTAGACGCGCTTCGTGGCTGCACGGAGGGCCGTGTGGCCAGTGATGAGTGGGATGGGCTTGCCGACGGCATGTCGGTCGTGTAGTGATGGCTGGCGAGCTGGCTATTGGCTCATGGACAGGCTATTGCGGGCAATCAGTTGGTGCTGGTGCCGTCGGAAGCCGCTTCCTAAGCAATCATCACCCTCACCCTGGGCGGCGTGCAGTGTCGAGCTCGAGGTTGCTATTCAAGCTGTATGCACTACGAGATGTTGAAATGCAAGTCAATCGTGTCGTTCGAAGGATTCATTCATATTAAGTTAATCCGCCGTAACTCCACCCTAGTTACCACGGCTGTCCCGAGCTTTACCGGAACAGCGCACGAGAGTCGTTCAATCCATCCATTATCAACGCTGTACTACTTGAGAACCGCGAGAGCATGCACCAGAAAGCAACATCCAATAAGGCCTGTCATTTACACATGGTCAGCGTCTACGAATAATGTACAATCCAGATTCATTCCTCGTCCGAGTCATCCCTCATAGATACTTTTTAGGCATCGTGCTCTTGCGCCATTTCTGCCACAGTAGTACAGCCAAACAACAGCTTTGAAACGCCATGAACGAGAAGGCAATGAAGCCAATTCGAGGCGTGTGGCTTTGCACGTACTCCCTCAATTTTCCTGGCACGTGCTCGGTGATCCCTTCGTGTGTCTGCTGGATTTGCTGGCTCAATTTGTCGTATTGACCCTTGTGGTCGGTTGACTTCATGTCGCGGTGCATCTCGCCTACCAACCTGTCCATGTTGCTGAGTTTCGAGTCAATGGCACCTTGCACGTTTGAGGAGCGGAGGAGCTGCAGCATCTCTGACTGTGCTTGCCTGGTCGTCTGGATATCCATCGACAGGCTGTCAACTGATTTGGACAATGCCCAAATGCGGTTGTGGAGGTCGTCGAACTGCGAGGATGACGCAGCAACAGATGCATCGTTTTGGCTGCCGCTATCTACAATTGCCTGCTGCGAGCCAGTATCCTGTTGTCGAGTGCCGCCTGCAGCACCTGCCTGGCTAACAGCAAGCTTGAAAATCTCGAACGAGTCGGGTGGATCGGACGATGCCGCAGTGATGCCGAAGTTATAGTCCGTCGGCAAAGAAATCTTGGGCGTCGAAAAGCACGGGTTACCGTCAATGGTCACGGACAGTCCATTCGCGCCATATTTGACTTGCAATCTCGATGGTCGTCCCAGGTTGCGGTAGCTGTAGTCGCAATGCCCAAATGCCAGACTCTCAACGGTATGATGGCTCCTGTAATCCGTGTTCCCATCGTTGAGGAAACCTCGAATTTTCTGTATACCTCCCAGAGTGTCCACCACGATAGCCAGCCCCTCAAACTTGCTTGTGGTGTATAGACTACCAGTGCTGACTCTGCTTGCACCATCTCTTACATACCACAGCTGTAAGTTGCCTCCAGCTCGGTCTGGTCCACCGGCGCGAAAGTCGAAGTCAGCCGTCCATTCAGACAGGGTGTTCTTCTTCTCCGACCATAACGCTCCGCGCTTGTTGCCGCCCACCGGTGGTGTCATCACGACCTTGTCGGACAGTATTTGAGGCACATGACCCTCGCCCAATATTGACCAGCCTGGTATCGAGAATGAATTGGGTGAGATAGGTTGTTGATGGCCGAAAGATAAATCGTCCACCACTTGTGCCAGCGCCAGGCTGGCAATAGCGAGCAGGACACTGAGGAGGTGCATGGCGACGAAGCCAGAGGACTATGCGGCGAGTATCGGTGGAGCCGGACGGAGGTAAAACAGAATCTAGTCAAAGATGTACTGTCAATGGGGCCTCTGACTGCGATCTGACCACAAACGAGCGAGTTGGACTCCGGTAATGCAAAGAGCGACGGCAACGATGGTGATTCGGACTTCGCGCGCTAGATTGACCGTATTCGGCGATACCTCGACCAAGTGTCTAATATTCAACGTCTTCCACGCGACTTCGTGTTTGATAGCTTCGATTCCGAAGTCCATCTCTTGCTCTCAGGCTGCAGTGGGAGGATGCCCAGATTCCCAAATCGTCTGAACAGCTTGTCCAAAACGGGCAGATCCAGAAGGAAAAGGAGCTAATCATTTTTAGTCGCTCTGTAGCCTCTCATTGATTGGTTTAAGCTTGTTTCAAGCCCACTGCACCTCAATAGGCTTCACGTTCTGAACCCAGCATTTGCCCTGTCCCTATAAACACTGCCCCATGGCGAGCCAGACATTTCAGCACAATATCTGAAGCTGCTAGCCTCGATCTACCATCTGTCTTTGCGACATCTGACAAGGCCCAACCTGCTAGAGACCGTGACAAGACTGGGGCAGCTCATGACATCGAAGCCATGACATCGAGCTTCAGCTTAGGCCAAGTGTTGGACCTGAGGCCCATCGCTCGGGAGATCAGGCCAAAGGCGCCCCAGTCGACTCAAGAGCAATATCACCCAACCCTATGGCAATGCACAGTCGTCGCCGCAACCCTCAAAATCCTCCTCTTGCCAGCATATAAGTCAACCGACTTTGAAGTCCACCGGAACTGGCTTGCCATCACCCACTCGCTCCCACCTTGGGAGTGGTACTATGAGAGGACATCAGAATGGACCTTGGACTACCCGCCTTTCTTTGCAGCCTTCGAATGGCTCTTGTCACAGCTGGCAGCGTTGATAGACAGTGACATGGTGGACACCAACAATCTCAACTACTCCTCCTGGCCGACGATTGCATTTCAAAGAGCTTCCGTCATAGTCAGCGAGCTGCTTCTTTTCGCTGCTCTCTACTTGTGAGTATCGCACATCTTTGCATCGACTCTGCTGATCATAATTACAGCTTCGTCGCATCCACTCCCTTTGGCGCGCGAAAGCAGTCGCACGCTGTTGCCCTGTCCATCCTCTTGTCACCGGGCTTCCTTATCATCGACCATATCCATTTCCAGTACAACTCTATGATGTATGGCATCCTCATTTTCTCTATTGCCCTTGCCCGAACAGATTCCGGACTCCTCTCCAGCGGCGTTTTGTTCGCCATCCTGCTGTGCTTCAAGCACATCTACCTCTACTTAGCACCCGCCTACTTTGTCTACCTTCTCCGAGCATACTGCTTGTCTCGAAACAACGTCTTCCGACCGAACGTTCTAAAGTGCATCAAACTGGGAGTCAGTGTCTTAGCAGTGTTCGGCGCCGCATTCGGGCCGTTTGCGTATTGGGGTCAGCTGGACCAGCTCTTGTCTCGGCTCTTCCCCTTCTCCCGCGGCCTTTGTCATGCCTACTGGGCACCGAACATGTGGGCGATCTACTCGTTCGCCGACCGCCTCCTCATCTTGGTAGCCCCATACCTGAAGCTCAGCATCGACCCCGGGGCTCTACATAGTGTCACACGAGGTCTTGTGGGAGACACTTCGTTCGCCGTGCTGCCTAACATTTCTCCCAAGCTGTGCTTCTCACTTACATTAGCTTTCCAGATTCAAGCTCTTACGACCTTGTGGCTGAAGCCAACCTGGGAGACATTCGTGGGCGCATTGACGCTGTGTGGATATGCATCATTCCTCTTTGGATGGCATGTACACGAGAAAGCCGTGCTGCTGATCATTATCCCTTTCAGCTTGATCGCACTCAAGGATCGCTCCTATCTCGCAAGCTTCAGGCCACTCGCAGTTGCCGGCTACATCTCGCTTTTCCCTTTGCTGTTCACAGCGCAAGAGTATCCGATCAAAACAGCCTACACTATAGGCTGGTTAATCCTGTTCCTATATGTGTTCGATCGTTTGGCGCCAGCGCCAAGTCGGCAGAGAGTGTTCCTGCTTGACCGGTTTGCGCTTTTGTACAATGCGATCTCCGTCCCGCTTATCATCTACTGCTCGCTATTGCATCAGGTGCTGTTCAGGGACAAGTACGAGTTCGTACCGTTGATGTTCACCAGCACGTACTGCGCAGTCGGAGTCATCACATCCTGGATTGGGTTCATGGTATGCTACTTGTCATCATGAGATGGCCAGAGAGCGGCATAGAAAGACGCCAACTCATAGGTTCCTGGTATATGGCATATCTTTCGAGGACTTGTACATAGAAGCATCAAGCAATCCAATACCCAATCAAGCATCTTGATCCTCGTTCTTCCGAGGGCTTATTGCTGCTCCTCATGTTCGTTGTGATAAATTACTGGTGCCGTGAAGAAGGCTTGGGTGATCTACAAGGAGATTGAGCTCCGGCATGGCGTGCTCCACGCCGTCTGACAAGAAGGATTGCCACGAGCCAGGTGGTAGATATGATACTGGCATTTGCATCTACTATTTCGACAAACGGGCGATGAGAGTGTCTTCACCAGATTCTCCTGGCCTGGCCGAACAGAATGCGTACCTGGAAGTGGGTGACGGAGCATTGGTAGCTGAATTCCGGGCCATGATGATTTGGGTGGTAGCGTGTAGACGAAAGGGAGGAGCTGATTGGTACAAACGAGAGGCAGTTTGGAGAGCGTGGCAGCCAGGTTTGGCAGGTTTGGCGGACGCCATGACCCGTTGGTGACGGCAGCTAAAAATCGGAAAGCGCTGGTTGGCACTGCTGAGGCACTCTTTGCCGTGCATGCTGAGCACTCCCGGGCCATGGGCCTGCGGGTCCTCCTCAGCAAGAGACACTAGTCATTTCTGCCGACTCAAGATGCTTCTTCCACACCAGCAGTCGCCCTTGCACAACTGTCACTACGCACCCCTCATCGCCTACCACCACCCACCTTGACCATCGCGACGCGCCTCATCACGTCCCCTCCGGTGTGTCCTATGAGTTTGACCCTCCCGGATTGTTTTTGATGCACGACTGGTCATTCTGACCCCACAATCTTGTCGCAAACAACCAGAGCGACCCTGCAACTCCCGTTTGCTCACCACTCCACGCTGCTTCGGACCAGACTTGTTCATGGTCCATCTCATCACTGTCCCTGACTTCAGCTCGTGAAATATAGGTACAGGGCAGGACCACTACTGGACACCGCACAAGATGGTGCTCTTCAAGAGGAAGCCAGTACAATTCATACCTCGCCCGACCGTGGAAGACGACAATGCAGAATGTTGGATCATCCCAGAAACGCAGGAGTTGTTCACCTCCTACGAGGCCTACCTCCAGCGCATGGACTGGTACAAGGCACGCAAGTTCATCTGCGAGATCAGTGGCCACTCCGGTCTTTCCTTCTTCGATGCACTGAAGAGCGAAACGGCCGGAGCACGCGATGTTGACAACGCCTTTCCAGAGGCTCTCAAGCAGCCCGTCCTGCGCAAGATCCAGTTCTCCACAGTCTCGCGCATAGACAACCTGGTCGATCAGGTCTACGACGGCTTCAAGGGTGACTACTACCCTGGCGAGCAAGTCATCGTAGCAAAGGGAGGAGAAAGACACAATGGCACAATCAGAGACAAGGCCAGATTTCCTGAGCTCAGGGATCCCGATACTGGCGATGTCACAAGGGAGGCCTTTGCGCGCTACTTCATCAAGGCCGACGAGGCCGATGCTGCTGATCAAGAGATGCTGGCTGATGATGTTGACGTGTCTCGTGACCGCAAAGCCTTTACCAAGCAAATGCTTAGATCCTTCATCAAGAACACCGTCACGAGGGAAGCCTGGACCGGTGCTCCGTGGCTAGTCAAGTCCGAGGTCGCCCGCCTCTACCACATTGACACAACCGTACCCTCACACCTACAGTACAGCCATAAGGTCGCGGAGAAGAAGGAAAAGAAGAAGGCGGAACAACAAGATGGTATGTTCGGTGTATGGTCTTCCAGCAAGCTCCCAGAACTAAAACCTGCGCAAAAAGGAGCCCGAAAACAATCACACATGACACAGGAACAATACGATCAGCTTCAACAAGCTCAGTGGGAGGAGTACTATCGTCAAAACCACATGGATCCTGCCTATGCACAACAATTTCACCCTCAGCACTCTCCACCAATGCCTTACTCTCCCAATGGCTTCACACACCCACACCCACACCCACATGCTCATTACCCCATCCCCGACGGACATCATCAGCCCTTCCCACCGCCCCCACATCACATGATACAGAAGCAGATGCAAAAGCCTCCGCCTCCGCCACCCCCGCCCGTCATCAAATACCCAATTGAAGACATGGACTGTCCTCCCCAACGAGACGGTGTACAGCGGCCTGTTCTCAAGTATGTCACTCAATCTCAATCACTGGAGAAGGACGATCATAGCAACCTTATACCAGGTCTACAAGAAAACAAAGTCAGTCTCCTTCTGGAGACATGGAACACCCTCAACGTGTACTGCCAAGAACTCAAGCTAGACTCCTTCACTCTCGACGACTTCCTCGACGCCATGCAATGGTCTTCCACCGAAATCGAGTGTGAGCTGTTGTTGGAGGCACATTGTGCTATGCTCAAGATGCTTGTCAACAACGAAAAGGACGCCAACGGTGCGATCCAAATTTCTCTTCCTGATCTGCCAGAGCCAGAAGACTCAGACGTGGAGGAAGAAGAAGAGCAAGAAGAGAGCCGTGTGTCATCACCTACACCTGAGCCGGACGTCCCAGCACGACGTACGAGAAGTAGTCTCAACCGAATGGCTCTTGCTGAACAAGAAAAGGAGAACAGCACGGCTGGAAGTGAAAAGTCTGAGCAGATCCCGCATCGTGCTGCTGAGATCTTCACGGAAGAATATGGCTGGATAGCGCGACTACGCAAACGAGACTTCCGACAGGGTGGATGGCAGCTGATTATGGTTGGCCTCCTTCATCAACTGGCTGGTCGACCACGGCTGACACATACTTGCAATCGCATCCTCACCCACCTTGCACCTTTAGATGCGGATCCAACTATCGAGACAGTGGTCTTCCAGTACTCGACCATGGACATTAACCTTCGTGCCGAAGCGTTACAGATCCTATGCCAGTTATTCTTAGAAACCAAAGCGGTTAAGAAATTCCTCGAAGAAATGTCGGCGACTATGACGCACTACCGTAAGAAGAAGATCGATCACCAACGAGCACGAAAAGAGGCCATGGCAACGTTAAGGAAACTCCACGACGAGCGGAAGATACTCGCACCGCAAGAGATGTCGCCCGAGCCCATTGAGGAGATTGAGGAACTTCAAGATGCCGAGAAACTTATTGAAGGGGACACAGAAGAAATAGCCGACTCTGACGACGAGCGACCTATGACAACACGCTCGCTGCGTCGAGGCAACGATCGAGCCGCCGAGCGAAAGCGCAAGCGAGACGAAGAAGCCGAGCGACGAAAGAAGGAAGCAGAAGAGAAAGCCAGCAAAGGTAGCAAGGAATACCAGCGCATCCTTAAAGCCATCGAAAAGGAGCGTGACAAGATTGCAGCAGAAGAAGAACAAATTGAAATTGTGGATGGCGATCTGCGGGAAGCAGATGCATACCGTACACGGTGTTTGGGTAAGGACCGCTTCTGCAACCGATACTGGTGGTTCGAGCGCAATGCAATGCCATATGGTGGCCTTCCCGATTCCTCGACTGCAGACGCAGAGTATGCCAATGGCCGACTGTGGGTGCAGGGTCCCGACGATATGGAACGAATCGGTTACATCGATGTCCCCGACGAAGCGCGAAACAACTACTTTCGCTGCTTCCAAATGACGCCGGCAGATCGCAAAGCACTTGAAGAGGGACCGACGAACCTCCATTTTGCTACACAGTGGGGTTTCTACGACGACGTCGGATCAATCGACAAGCTCATCGAATGGCTCGACACACGTGGTCTTCGTGAGCTGAAGCTCAAAAAGGAGCTTGTCTTACAGCGGGACGTCATGGCACGGTGTATGGCCAACAGACAGAAGTACGTCCACCCTGAATTGGTCACAACCACTAATGGCAATGGCACAACAAGCGGCACAGACGAGGAAGAGGCTGAAGACGAAAAGATCATACCCGCCACAACGAGGATGTCAACACGGACGAAGACGTACACGAACAATATGGAGGACGTCGAGAAAATTCACCGCTGCCTCAGGTGGAAGAACACCACCGCGGTACATGAGCTTGGCCATCGGCACGTCGATCCGCCACCCGCGCCCGTAGGCAAAAAAGGCAAGACACAGGTCAAAAGACCCAGTGGGCTGAGCGAAGTTGTCAATGCCAGTGCGCCTGCGACTAGGGGCACCAGGGCAAGTGCTGGTAGGCCCAAAAGCGAGGAACCTGTGTTTAATCGGCAGGGAAAGCCCGTGACAAGGCAGGGAACGAGGTATAACTTCTAAATGCACCGAAGGAATATCGGGTCTGAGCAGCGTCGAGATTATTCGCAACTGGCGTGGCATGGGCGGTCGCTATGTGGGAAAAGGAACTCTGTGTCTGTGTATTAGGTTGGCATGCTGTTCTTATGGCTGGTTTGGTTGAGCTTTGAAACATAGATGAGAGGGCGGTGTGCAGCATTAGAGCGAGGTGTATGGTGCATGTCTATATGTGGGGGAGTATCAATAGATACCGTCTGCTCTCGTCTTCTGTGTACAGTGACCTATCGCGATAGGTTAGCTCGTCTAATCAGGCAGGTACAACCTCAATACCAAGCTGCTTTGGTAAGACCTACGCTAGACACCTAAGTTCTTAGCTAGAGCGCTAAGTTCTTACGAGATAGGCTTAACGTAGTAGTAAGAGAGGAAAGGCGTCGCTAAGGTTATATTAAAGGGCTTAAAAGACTCGAAGAGTATAAGATAAGGCTACTAACTACGAGAGTAGTTAGTAATTATTAAGATAAATAACTAGGTAAAGTATACGCCCTTATAAGGTAGTAGTTAGCTACTTAACGAAGGTATATTATTATTTAATTATATACTACCGCCTATAAGCCTTATCGTTAAGTCTATTAAGATAATACCTATCCGCGATCTTTAAAAATAGAGCGTAGTCTTTAAAGTACCGACTACCTAGTTATAATTAGCGATACTATAATTATTAAGAGTACGACTAGACGAGAGAGAAGAGATAACCTTATTAAAGCTACTATATTACTAGTATAAAGAGTTCGATAAGCCTAATACCTTAACTAAGTAGTAGAATAATATATACTACGAGTTTACCCTCGCTATAAACCGTAAGTACTATAATAGTAAGTCTTTAATAAAAGGCTCTCTTCGTATACGTTATTCTTAGCGAATAAAGAAGTAGTCGAGTAAAGAGTACTTAAAGAAGTCTTAGTTATAAGCTACGTATACTTAGTATAAGTAGTATACTAAATATAAAGAAGGTATTAGAGAAAGTAAGCGTACTATTATATAGAAGATAGCTAAGTATTAGAAGACGTACGAGGCTCGTAATAGAATAATAAAGAACTTTAGTAATAAGCTATTACCTTCTTATTAATTAAGTATAGTATTAACTATACTTAAATCTCTCTCTTTCTCGCTAGCTATATATATTAACGGTAACTATAATTCGTAGCTTAAGAAGGATATAAGAAATAAGTTAATATAAAAGCGAGCTAAAGCTCGTTTTCGATTAATAGTAAATAAGTAAAAGGAGAGAGTTAAGGTAATAAGAGCCTTCGTCTTAATAATAAACTCGTTAGCCTCTCTCTTATTAACGGCTAATAGCCGTATTCTTAACGTAGAGAGACGTATTATAGTACTTAAGAGTAAGGTAAAGGTCTTAATAATAATACTAGCGAGTTAAGTAGAATAAAG
>Ga0210040_10000928_pt1 | contig 46599 bp, 49 predicted proteins | sample CryGeyCG12114_NA_FD_185462 | JGI IMG/M metagenome (GOLD analysis project Ga0210040, IMG submission 185462) | Groundwater microbial communities from aquifer - Crystal Geyser CG19_WC_8/21/14_NA (SPAdes) (version 2) | ecosystem: Environmental > Aquatic > Deep subsurface > Groundwater | place: USA...
ATGATCACCGGCCGCCCTGACAGCCTGACGAAGATCGGCAGGCTTGCGAGCGTCACAGCCAGTCCGGCACGCGTTCGGCGGCGAGGATCGATTCGGGCGAGATGCGGTCCGCCACCACCGCGAACCGGTCGCCATCGACCAGCACCTCGGGCACCAGTGCGCGGCTGTTGTAGGTCGACGCCATGGTCGCGCCATAAGCACCGGCGGTGCGAAACACGGCGAGGTCGCCGCTCGCCACCGACTCGATATCGCGGCCCATCGCGAAGGTGTCGCCGCTTTCGCACACGGGGCCGGCGATGTTGGCGGTCATCCGGTCGCCGCGCGGCTCGACCGCGACGAAATCGTGCCAGGCATCATAGAGCGCGGGCCGGGCGAGGTCGTTCATTGCGGCATCGACGATAACGTACGGGTTGGTCACGCCCGGCTTGACCCAGATGACGCGGGTGAGCAGCACGCCCGCATTGCCGGCGATCACCCGACCCGGTTCGAACATCAGCTCGACATCCCAGTCCCGCGTGACGCGCGCGACCATCGCGCCGTACTCGGCGGGCGAGGGGAAGACGTCGCCGGGCTTGTAGGGCACGCCGAGGCCGCCGCCGAGATCGACGCGGCTGATGGTGTGGCCGGCAACGCGCAAGGTCCGCACCAACTCGCCGATGCGCGTGTAGGCCGCTTCGAGCGGGCCAAGGTCGGCGAGCTGGCTGCCGATGTGGATGGCGACGCCGCGTAGATCGAGGCCCTCGTGCTTGGACAGGCGGTCGAACATGGCGGGCGCCTGGTCGATCGGCACGCCGAACTTGTTCTCCTTGCGGCCAGTGGAGATCTTGGCGTGCGTGCCGGCGTCGACGTCGGGATTGACGCGCAACGTCGCGGGCGCGCGCTGCCCCCGCGCCGCAGCGAGCGCGGCCAGCACTTCGCCTTCCTCCTCGAGCTCCAGGTTGAACTGGCCGATGCCGGCGTCGAGCGCGGCGGAGAGCTCCGCGGGTGTCTTGCCGACGCCGGAAAAGACGATGCCTTCCGGCGGCATCCCGGCCGCCAGCGCGCGCGCCATCTCGCCCGCGGAGACGACGTCGGCCCCATAGCCCTCGTCCGCGAGCAGGCGCAGCACGGCGAGATTCGGATTGGCCTTGATCGCATAGGCGAGGTGCCTGCGCGGCACCTCGGCCAGCCCTTCGCGGAAGACGCGGGCGTGACGGCGGAAGGTGTTGGCGGAATAGACGTAGACGGGCGTCCCCACTGCCTCGGCAATCGTGGGAAGCGGCACGTCCTCGGCGTGGAGCACGCCGGCCTTGAGTGCGAAATCGTCCATCGTTCGGCGTTCTTCAGTTGGCGGGAGGCAGGTCGAATTCGTCGGACCGGCGGGCCTGGGAGGTTCGGAGCAGCTCGTCGCTGCGCTGCGGGCGCTGCTGCGTCGTGGGTGTGAGCAGTTGCGCGGACGTCGGCGTCGTGCGCGCGCCATAGGGCGCGACGGGCAGCGGCTCACCCTTGGCGGGCTGCAGCTCCTTGGCGGCGCCGCAGCCGCCGAGCGCGAGCGCGGCGAGGATCACCCAGGGCTTCATGCCGTCTCTCCTCGGGCGGTGCGGATTGCGGCGCGGACGTTGTCGGGCGCGGTGCCGCCGAAGCTGGTGCGGCTGGCGACCGAGGCATCAACCGACAGCACGTCGTAGACGCGCGCGTCGATGCGGGTGTCGATCTGTTGCAGTTCTTCCAGCGGCAGCGCGTCGAGCTTCAGCCCGAGCTCTTCGGCACGCTTCACCGCGCGGCCGGTGACGTGGTGCGCCTCGCGGAACGGCAGCCCCGCCTCGCGCACCAGCCAGTCGGCGAGGTCGGTGGCGGTGGCGAAGCCGCTTTCCGCGACGGCGCGCATGCGATCGGTGCGGAAGGCGGCGCTCCCCACCATGCCGGTCATCGCCGCCAGCGACAGCGCGAGCAGGCCGTGCGCTTCGAACACCGGCGGTTTGTCGTCCTGCATGTCCTTGGAATACGCGAGCGGCAGGCCTTTCATGGTGACCATCAGGCTGGTCATGCAGCCCATGATGCGGCCGGCATGGCCGCGCACCAGCTCGGCGGCGTCGGGGTTGCGCTTTTGCGGCATGATCGAGCTGCCGGTGGACCATTGGTCTGACAGCGATACGAAGCCGAACGGCTGCGAGGCCCACAGCACGAACTCCTCGGCGAGTCGCGACAGGTGCAACGAGCATTGGGTGGCAGCGGTGAGATATTCGAGCGCGAAGTCGCGGTCGCTGACGGAGTCGAGCGAGTTGGTGGTGGGGCCGTCGAAGCCGAGCGCCGCGGCGGTGGCATGGCGGTCGATCGGAAAGCCCGTGCCGGCGAGCGCTGCGGCGCCGAGCGGGGACAGGTTCATCCGGGCGCGCGCGTCGGTGAAGCGTCCCAAGTCGCGCCCGATCATCGCGTGGTAGGCCATCAAATGGTGGCCGAGCGTCACCGGCTGCGCCGACTGCAGGTGGGTGAAGCCGGGCATGACGCTGCCGGCATGCTCCTCGGCACGGGTGAGCAGCGCGTCCCCGAGCGCGGCCAATGCGCCGAGTAATTCGTCGATCGCGTCGCGCACCCACAGGCGGAAGTCCGTCGCGACCTGGTCGTTGCGCGAGCGGGCGGTGTGGAGCCGGCCTGCCACCGCGCCGATCTTGTCGGAAAGGCGCGCTTCGGTGAGCATGTGGATGTCCTCGAGCGCGAGGTCCTCCGGCACGCCATCGGCTTCGTAGTCGGCAGCGACCTGGTCGAGGCCGGCGCCGATTGCGGCCGCGTCTTCTGGCGAGACGATGCCCTCCGCCCCGAGCATCGCGACATGCGCCTTGGAGGCGGCGATGTCCTGCCGCCACATTTGCTTGTCGAAGGGGATGGAGGCATTGATGGCGCGCATCACCCCGGACGGGCCCTCGGCGAAGCGTCCGCCCCACATGGAATTGGAGGAAGTCATGCGAGCGTCGATCGGGCTGGTCCTGGTGGCGGCCCTGGTGGCCGGCGGCTGCGATACGCGCTCAGGCCCCGGGGAGCAAGGCAACGCCGCCGACGCTGCGGCCGTCTCGCCGGACGAGGTGCAGCCGGGACAGGGCGCGAGCGTCGCCGGCACCATCGACCGCAGCCACAAGGGGCAGCCGGCGCCCGGCTTCGCCTTTCAGGACGCGAGCGGGAAGACGGTGACGCTGGCGGCGTTCCGCGGCACGCCGGTGCTGCTCAACCTGTGGGCGACGTGGTGCGGGCCGTGCGTCAAGGAACTGCCGACGCTGGACGCGCTGGCGAAAGCCCGCGGCGGCACGCTGCACGTGGTGGCGCTGAGCCAGGACACCGATCCCGCCAAGGTCGCGCCGTTCCTGGCGCAGCACGGCATCGCGACGCTGTCGCCCTATACCGACGCCAAGATGGCGTGGCTGCCCGCGGTGACGGCGAACCTGCCCACGACGCTGTTGTTCGATGCTGCGGGCAAGGAGGTGTGGCGCACCACGGGCGACCTCGACTGGACGGGCGCCAAGGCGAAGGCGGCCTTGGCGGAGGCCCGGTAGCACCGGTGTGGGTGATCTCCATGCGCCCGCGCCGACGACTTGTCGCGCCGGCTTGTGCTTGGATCGAGTCCGGGGAGCGGCTCTGCTAGCCTTTCCGATCTCTATTCAGCACGAACGGTGATGGCGGGGACGGCCCGCGTTCAGGCGATCTCGCCTGCCGCGATGGCGTCGATGCGCTGCTGGAAGCGGCGCTCCGATGCGAGCACCGTCCGGCGCAGCGCTGCGCCGATCAGGCCGAAGCCCAGCACGATCATGGCCCAGATGCCCGGCTCGGGCACAGCGCCCGTCACGGGGTTCGGCACTACGGTCACGACGTTCGCCCCGGTACCATAAGAGATGGTGCTGCCTGGCTGGCTGTAGACGGCGTAGTTCCCGGTCGTCACCAGCCCGTCCGCTGTGACACTGAAATTGAGGAAGAAGTCGGCGGTGCCGTCGACAATGCTGGTCACGCCGTTGAGCACACCGCCGAGCGTGACGTTGGCCGCCGTGCCATAGGTCATCACGTTGAACTGCGCTGGGACCGTAAACGCCGGATTGTTCGACGTCAGCGACATCGGGACCAGCCCATAGGCCGTGGCCATCGGATCGTAGGTGAGCGTGAACGTGGTGGTCACCGTGGGATAGGGACCGCTCGAGAAGCTGGCGACGCTGCTGTATGTCCGAGTCACGCTGCCGGCACTGGCGGGCGTGGCGGCCATCAGCGCTGCCGCCGCGGCGATCAACAGCTTCTTCATGCCACTTCCCCTTCGCGACGCCCCTTCGCAGGAGCCAGTGGAATACCAGCGACCGCGCGAAGTCAAGCGACCTCGCACTGCCGGACATGCCCAGTTCAGGATGCTTGCTGGTGGCTGGATGCCCCGCGTGGATTCGAACCACGATTGACGGAGTCAGAGTCCGTAGTCTTGCCGTTAGACGACGGGGCAACAGGGGCGGGCTCCTACGCGCGGCGTTCCGACGTGTCAACGCTCGCCGCCTGCGCCGCTTGTGGTCGGCGCGCCGCCGCGCTACCTTGCGGGCAAGCACCGAACGGGCCCCAAGCCCGCGACGGCAGAACAGAACAAGCGAGTTGACGCGGCAATGGGGGATCAGCCCGCCAATCTGCCGTACCGGGGCGATTCGCCCCGTCAGGCACCAAGCCGCCCCTCCGGGCGCAGCGGCGATGCGCGCTGGTCCGACGCGCGCCATTATGCCGCTCTCGATCTGGGCACCAACAATTGCCGGCTGCTGATCGCGCGGCCGCAGGGGAACATGGCGCACGGGGGCAGTTTCGCCGTGGTGGACGCCTTTTCGCGGATCGTCCGCCTGGGGGAGGGGCTGGCCGGCACCGGACGACTTTCCGACGGGGCGATCGAGCGCACCATCGCGGCGCTCAGGGTATGTTCGGACAAGCTCCGCCGCCGCAACGTGACGCTGGCGCGCTCGGTCGCGACCGAGGCGTGCCGCCGCGCCGCCAATGGCGAGGCGTTCATCGCGCGCGCCTATGCCGAGACGGGCATCCACCTCGACATCATCTCCGCGGAGGAGGAGGCGCGGCTGGCCGTGCTCGGCTGCCACGCCCTGATCGAGCCGGGCGACGGCCCCGCGCTGGTGTTCGACATCGGCGGCGGCTCGACCGAGCTGGTGCTGGTCGACACCGCGACCCCGATCCCGACGGTGCTCGACTGGCATTCGGCGCCATGGGGCGTGGTGTCGCTGACCGAAAGCGCGGGCGGTGGCGACGACGAGGCGGCGCGGCTCGCGTCCTATGCTCGCATGCGCGCCATCGTCGCGGAGAGCTTCGCCGGTTTCGCCGCGCGGCTGCCGCGGGGCGTGCGTGAGCCGCGGCTGCTCGGCACCAGCGGCACGGTGACGACGCTGGGCAGCGTTCATCTCGGCCTCAGCCACTATGACCGCGCGGCGGTCGACGGGCTGGTCGTGCCGGCCGACGCGATGCGGCGGATCAGCGCCGATCTCGCGCGCCGGTCGCTCGCTCAGCGCGCGACGCTGCCGTGCATCGGGCAGGAGCGTGCCGACCTGGTGGTGGCGGGCTGCGCGATCCTGGAGACGATCCTCGACCTGTGGCCGGCCGAGCGGCTCGGAATCGCCGATCGCGGCATCCGCGAGGGCATCCTCCGGCGCCTGATGGGCGCGGCGCCGCCGCCGCGTGGGCGCGGGCGGGAGACCGGACAATGAGCCGCGGCGGATCGGGCGGGCGGCAGCGCGTGCGCACCGCGCGCGGGCGCACCGCGGCCTCCACGCGGTGGCTCGAGCGGCAGCTCAACGATCCTTACGTGCGGCGCGCCAAGGCGGAGGGCTATCGCAGCCGCGCCGCCTACAAGTTGATCGAGCTGGACGAGCGGTTCGAGCTGCTGAAGGGCGCCAAGCGCATCGTCGACCTCGGAATCGCGCCGGGCGGGTGGAGCCAGGTAGTGCGCAAGCGGCTGCCGGGCAGCATCGTCACTGGCATCGACCTGTTGCCGGTCGACCCGATCGAAGGTGTCGCGATCCTGCAGCTCGACTTCATGGACGACCGCGCGCCGGAGCTTCTCCAGGAGGCGTTGGGTGGGCCGGCCGATCTGGTGCTGTCGGACATGGCGGCGAACACCGTCGGCCACCCGCAGACCGATCACCTGCGTACCATGGGGCTGGTCGAGGCCGGGGTGGCGTTAGCGTGCGACGTGTTGCGGCCGGGGGGGGCGTTTGTCGCCAAGGTGCTCGCGGGCGGGGCGGACAGCGATCTGGTCGCCGAGCTCAAGCGCAACTTCACCGCCGTGAAACACGCCAAGCCGCCGGCGAGCCGTAAGGACTCGTCCGAATGGTATGTGATCGCCCAGGGGTTCAAGGGGCGGGCGGAGCCGGCGGAGGGCTGAAGTTGCGCGGCGCGACTTCCGCGCGTCGGCGGACGTGTTCGGAAGTGACCACGCAACAAAAAAGCCGCAGCGTCGCCGCCGCGGCTCTTTGCGTATCACCTGGAGCCAGGCTCAGCCGTCGTAGTCGCCGCCGAGGTTCTGGTTGCGCGGCGGGGCCGCGGCGGTGAGGCGGAGCGCCTCCGCCGACTGCGACAGGCTGCCGACTGCATCAACCTCGTCCTCGTCATCGACGCGGACGCGCTGGAGGCCCTGGATCACCGATTCCTCGAGATTGTTCGGGCGCACCGTTTCCTCAGCGATTTCGCGCAGCGCAACCACCGGGTTCTTGTCGCGATCACGATCGATTGTCAGATCGGCGCCGCCCGAGATCTGCCGGGCGCGTTGCGCTGCAAACAGCACGAGGTCGAAGCGATTGGGGATCTTGTCGACACAATCCTCGACGGTGACGCGCGCCATGGACGCTTTCCTTCACGAACAACGATAAATGGAAGCGCCCCAGTTACCCGAGGCATTGGCACAAGTCAAGAAAACCGCGATTCGGGGCGACACGCCCCGCTTGCGTTGCGCGGCCCTGCTGTTCATCACGCGCGCCATGACCGCGGCCGAGCCTGCCTTCACCGTCGATGGGACCCAGCTTACCCTGCTCGACACGGGCAAGAGCCGGCTGGAGACGCTTCTCGCGTTGATCGACGAGGCGCAGCACAGCCTGAGGCTGCTCTACTACATCTACGCCGACGACTCGGTAGGGCAGCGGGTCAACGCGGCGCTGATCGCCGCCGCCGGGCGGGGGGTGTCGGTGGCGCTGATCGTCGACGGGTTCGGCGCCGACCTGGTGTCGAGCCGAGACTTCTATCGGCCGCTGGGAGAGGCCGGGGTGTCCGTATGCCACTTCTCGCCGCGGTTCGGGCGTAGCTACCTTCTGCGCAACCACCAGAAGCTCGCGCTCGCCGACGGAGGTGAAGGCGAGGGACACGCCCGGTGCATCATCGGCGGGTTCAACATCGAGGACGACTACCTCGGCATCGCGCCGAAGCCGGAACTGGTGTGGCGCGACCTCGGGCTGCTGGTGGAGGGCGACACGGCGGCGCGGCTGTGCGGCTATTTCGATGCGCTGCACGAGTGGGTACGCCGGCCCGGCGCCAAGATCCGTCACCTCAACCGCGCGCTGTGCCGGTGGAGCGAGACGCATGGGTCGCTCCGCTGGCTGATCGGCGGGCCGACGCGGCGGCTGTCGCCCTGGGCGCGGACAGTGCGTGCCGACATGCGCCAGGGGCGCCGGATCAGCATCATCGCCGGCTATTTCGCGCCGAGCCCGACCATCCTGCGCCGCCTCGACAAGGCGGGCAAGCGGCGCGCGGAGGTGCGCGTGGTCACCGCGTCCAAGTCCGATCACGACGGCGCGATCGCGGCGGCGCGCTTCACCTATGCGGGGCTGCTGCGCAAAGGTGTGCGTATATTCGAATACCGACCGTCGAAGCTGCACACCAAGCTCTACCTGATCGACGACGCGGTGCATGTCGGCTCCGCCAATTTCGACATGCGCAGCCTGTTCATCAACCTGGAGCTGATGCTGCGGATCGAGGACAAGGCATTCGCCGCGCACGTCCGCAGCTATATCGATGCCGAGATCGCGCAGTCGGACGAGATCACCGCCGAATCGTACAAGCGGAACACCGGCTGGGCGCAGCGCGTGCGGCAGTTCGTCGCCTACACCTTGCTCGCGGTCGTTGATCCCAACGTCTCACGTGGGCTCAACTGGGGCATCGACACATAGCCGCTCAGTCCTTCCAGGCCCAGTAGAGCTGTGCTGGCGGCACGTTCCACCATTCCATGTCGTGATCGATGTTCGACCAATGCGGGGTCAGGAAGTCCTTCACCTTGGGCGAGAACTGATAGACCAGAAATGCGCCGCCGGGGCGTAGCGTGTCATGCGTCGCCTCGGCGATCGCAGGGCCGACGCCCGGCGGCAGGGTCGAGAAGGGCAGGCCGGAGAGGATGTAGTCGGCCGCGTCGAAGCCGTGGTCGCCGATGATCGTCGCCACGTCCGCTGCCGAACCGTTCACCGCCGCGAAGCGCGGGTCGGTGATGGTGTGGCGCAGATAGCGGATGAAATCGGGGTTGGTGTCGATCGCGATCAGCTTTGCGTCGGGTGCCATGCGCTCGAGGATCGGGCGGCAGAAGGTGCCGACGCCGGGCCCGTATTCGACGAACAGCTTGCACGCCGACCAGTCGACGGGGCCGAGCATCTTGCGGATCAAGCGGTCCGACGAGGGCACGATCGAGCCCACCATCACCGGATGTTTCAGGAATCCCTGGAAGAACATGCCCCAAGGCGTCGGGACACCGGCCGGACGGGAGGTGGCGCGCCGCGCGGCGGTGGTCGAGCTGGGCATCGGTGGCAGGCTTCCTGAAGATGGCGATGTCGGACACAGCCGTTGCGTAATCGAGAACGTATTTCAAGCACACCGGTTGCGCCATCGCCGATTTGGCGGATGGGCAGGCGGGACGGGACAGCCTAGGTTAAAGCCATGCCCGAGCATCGCACCGGCCAGATCGCGGTGATCTTCACCTCGCAGCGCAGCGACGAGGATGCGGCCGGCTATGACGCGGCGGCGCAGGCGATGGCGGCGCTCGTGCCGGAGCAGCCGGGCTATTGCGGCAGCGACAGTGCCCGGGGTGCGGACGGATACGGGATCACGGTCAGCTACTGGACCGATGAAGCGGCCGCGGTGGCATGGCGCGACCATGCCGAGCACACGCTGATCCGCCAGCATGGGCGGGAGCGATGGTACCGGTTGTACGAGGTGGTGGTGACGCGCGTGGAGCGTGGCTATCGTTGGCAGGGCGGGTGAATCGGGCCGCCTCGCGGGAGTTGGGGGCGGCCAGAGCCTTTCCGTCACGCCGGGACCGGCCCGGCGTGACGGGTGACGCTATTCCGCCGCGCGGGCCGGGAAGGCGAAACCGATCGGCTGGATCGCGGTCGCGTCCTGCTTCAACCTCGCCGACATCTGCTCATAGTCGCGCTCGGTTTCCGGCGAGACGCTGGCGCGCGATTCGGTCAGCGCTTCCTCGAAGTCGGCCATCGTCACCTCAGTGGATTCGGTCGACTTGCGCAGCGCCACCAGACCGGCGCGGCGCACCACGTCGCCAAGGTCCGCGCCGGTGAAGCGGTCAGTCCGCTCGGCGACGCGATCGAGATCGACGTCGGGGGCGAGCGGCATCTTCGCGGCGTGGATGCCGAGGATCCGTCGCCGGCCCTCCGCATTGGGAACGCCAACATAGATCAGCTCGTCGAACCGGCCGGGCCGCAGCAGCGCCGGGTCGACGAGATTGGGCCGGTTGGTCGCGCCGATCACCACCACCGACTGGAGTTCCTCCAGCCCGTCCATCTCGGCGAGGATGGTGTTGACCACCCGCTCGGTCACCTGTGGCTCGCCACCCATGCCGCCGCCGCGCGCGGGCACGAGGCTGTCGAGCTCGTCGATGAAGATCACCGTCGGCGCCACCTGGCGCGCGCGCTGAAACAGGCGGGCGATCTGCTGCTCGCTTTCGCCATACCATTTTGAGAGGAGGTCGCTCGACTTGGTGGCGATGAAGTTCGCCTCCGCCTCGCGCGCCACCGCCTTGGCGAGAAGCGTCTTGCCGGTGCCGGGCGGACCATAGAGCAGGAAGCCCTTGGCCGGACGGATGCCGAGCCGACGGAACGCGTCGGGATTCTTGAGCGGCAGTTCGACGCCTTCCTTGAGGCGCATCTGCGCCGCGTCGAGGCCGCCGACATCCTCCCAGCGGACCCGCGGTGCCTCCACCATCACTTCGCGCATCGCGCTCGGCTGGACGCGCTTCAGCGCTTCCAGAAAGTCGTCGCGGGTGACGGACAGCTGGTCGAGCACCTCGGGCGGGATCGTCCGCTCCTCGAGGTTGAGCTTGGGCATGATCCGGCGCACGGCGTCGATCGCAGCCTCGCGGGTCAGCGCGCCCAGATCCGCGCCGACGAAGCCGTAGGTGGTGCGCGCCAGTTCGGCCAAGTCGACGCCGCCGTCGAGCGGCATGCCGCGGGTGTGGATCGCAAGGATCTCGCGCCGGCCGCGCTCGTCGGGGACGCCGACGATGATCTCGCGGTCGAAGCGGCCGGGGCGACGCAGCGCCTCGTCGATCGCCTCAGGGCGATTGGTGGCGGCGATCACCACCAGGTTGGCGCGTGCCTCCAGCCCGTCCATCAGCGTCAGCAGCTGCGCAACGACGCGCTTCTCAGCTTCGCCCGACACCTGGCCGCGCTTGGGCGCGATCGAGTCGATCTCGTCGATGAAGACGATCGACGGCGCGTTCTTGGACGCTTCCTCGAACACCTCGCGCAGACGCGCTTCGGACTCGCCATAGGCGGAGCCCATGATCTCGGGGCCGTTGATCAGAAAGAATTGCGCGTCCGATTCGTTGGCGACGGCGCGCGCGAGCCGCGTCTTGCCGGTGCCGGGCGGGCCATGGAGCAGCACCCCCTTGGGCGGATCGACGCCGAGCCGCTGGAACAGCTCGGGGTAGCGCAGCGGCAGCTCGACCATCTCGCGCAGCTGGTCGATCGTGTCGGCCATGCCGCCCACGTCGTCATAGGTGACGTCGGCGCGGCGGGCGTTGTCGGGCTCTTCGTACTCGGGGCGGAGCTCGACCTCCGTATTTTCGTCGATCAGCACCACGCCGCGCGGCGCGGACGACACGACGACGAGGCGGATCTCCTGCAGCGCATAGGCCGGCGCGTTCATGAAGCGCTGGACGTTGGGGGGCATGCTGCCGACGCGCTGGTGGCCTGCCGTCGCGACCACGTCGCCCTGCACCAGCGGGCGGCCGTAGAAGGTGCGCTGGAGCGCAGCGGTGGAACCTTGCAGGCGCAGGTTCTGCTGGGCGGGGGCGAAGACGACGCGGGTGGCGGGGTGTGCGTCGGCCTTGCGGACCTCGACGAAGTCGCCCGAGCCGACGCCTGCGTTGGCGCGCTGGAGGCCGTCGATGCGCAGCACCTCCAGCCCCTCGTCCTCCTGGTACGGACCGACCGCGCGCGCTGGCGTGGCGCGCTTGCCGACGATTTCGATCACGTCGCCTTCGCCGATCCCGAGCGCCGCCATCATCGAGCGCGGCATGTGGGCGAGCCCGCGGCCGCTGTCCTCCGGCCGGCTGTTGGCGACCTGTATTCGGCGGGTCGCCTCGTCACTGTCGGCCATGTCATTTCCTACGCTCTGGCTGAGCCAAGCGCGTGATGTAGGGGCGCGGTTCCAGCGTTGCGACCGGGCGCGGAGACAAAAAAAGGGCCGGCCCAGAAGGCCAGCCCGTGAAAGTTTTTAGGAGAGGATGCCTGAAAGGCACGCCCTTTTTGGCGCCGGCCATTTTATGTTGCAAGTGCGAAAAGCTTCTCTACGGTTGCAGGCGTTGCAATCGCCATGCACACTGCGGTCCGGGAGTAGGGATCATGCGCAGACTGCCACCATTGGGCGCGATCGAAGCGTTCGTGCAGGTGGCTCGGCTCGGCTCCGTCAAGGCCGCCGCCGAGGAGCTGGCCTTGTCGGCGCCGGCGCTCAGCCGCCGGGTGCAATCGCTGGAGCGCTTCATCGGCAAGCCTCTGTTCGCGCGGCGCCACCAGGCGATGGTGCCCAATGCCGATGGCGAGCGGCTGCTGGCCCAGATCGCGCCGGTGCTGGAAAGCCTGTCGGATGCGGTCGAGGCGATGACCAGCGGCATCGAGGTGCTGCGCCTCAGGCTGGGCATCCTGCCGCTGTACGCATCGCAGCGGCTGTTCCCGCGTCTGCCCGAGTTGCGCGCGGCGCATCCGGAGCTCCACCTCGACATCGACACCGGCGGCCACACCATCGCGCGGCTCGGCGACACGATCGACGCGGCGATCGCGCTGGCACGCGATATCGACCCGTCGCTCTACGCCAAGCGGCTGGATCGCAACTCGGTGTATGTGATCGGCTCGCGCAGGCTGCTCGAAGGGCCGGACCCGGTGGAGCGGCCGGAGCAGCTCGCGACGCTCACCGCGCTGGTCCACCGCGACATGCCGGACACCTTCACCGCCTGGCGCGAGGCGGCGGGGCTGGACGACGTCGAGCCGCTGGCGATCGACCATTTCGATTCGGGCGCGCTGATGCTCGAGGCGGCGGCGCAGGGGCTCGGCATCGCCTTCATGCAGCGCAGCCATTTCGAGGACGCCAACGATCCGCGGCTGGTGCGCCTGTTCGGGATCGAGGTGGAAAGCCCATACAGCTATTGGTTCGTGTGCCGCCCGCGCGCGCTGCAGCAGAAACCGGTCAAGGTGTTCCACGACTGGCTGATCAAGGCGCTGGTGGAGGGTGCGGCATAGCCTGCCGCCGAGGATGGGGTAAACCGGCGACCGGCTTGACCCCATCCCGGCCCGTCACCCCAGCGTAGGCTGGGGTCTCTCCGTGGCGAGAGATGCCAGCCTACGCTGGCATGACGGCGTTGGGTTCGGGTTACGCCGCCCGCATGGCGACGATCTTGCCCGGGTTGCGCGGCGGCTCGCCGGTGGGGAGCGCGTCGATCAGCTCCATGCCATCCGTCACCTGGCCCCACACCGTGTACTGGCGATCGAGGAACGTCGCGTCATCGAACACGATGAAGAACTGGCTGTTCGCCGAGTTCGGATCGTTGGTGCGCGCCATCGAGCACACGCCGCGCACGTGCGGCTCGGACGAGAATTCCTGCTTCAGGTTGGGCTTGTCGGAGCCGGAGGTGCCGGTGCCGGTCGGGTCGCCGCCCTGCGCCATGAAGCCGGGGATGACGCGGTGGAACACGACCCCGTCGTAGAAGCCCTCGTTGGCGAGCTCGGCGATGCGCTTGACGTGCTCGGGCGCGAGGTCGGGGCGCAGCTTGATCGTCACGTCGCCGCCGTCCAGCGTCATGGTCAGTGTTTCGAAAGTGTCAGCCATTGTAATCTCCTGTGGTTGGCGGCGCAGGTAGTGTGCGTGACGGCCGCTGGCAAATCGCGCTGCACCGCGATAAGGCCCGCGCGGCGCTAAACGGCAGGGAGGCGGTGATGAGCGAGACCGAGCTTCCCGAACAGATCGACGAGAGCGCGCAGCTCGACAGCAATCAGCTGGACAGGGACGACCGCCTCAAGCCCGAGTTCGTGCGCGCGGTGCTCGATGCGGTGGAGGCGGGCGACAGCGAAGGCGCCCGCGCGCTGGTGGCGCCGCTCCACCCCGCCGACATCGCCGACCTGTTCGAGCTGACGCCGCACGAAGAGCGCGGCGATCTCGCCAAGGCGGTGACGGACCTGCTCGACGCCGACGTGTTCGCCGAGATGAACGATTATGTTCGTGAAGATCTCATCGACGCGCTCGAACCGCACCAGGTCGCCGACATCGCGTCCGAGCTGGATACCGACGACGCCGTCGCGATCATCGAGGACATGGACGTCGAGGACCAGCGCGAGGTCCTGCGCGCGATGGAGCCCGACGATCGCGCCGCGATCGAGGAGGCCTTGTCCTATCCGGAGGAATCCGCCGGCCGCCTGATGCAGCGCGAGCTGATCGCGGTGCCCGAACATTGGACGGTCGGCGACACGCTCGATTACCTGCGCGGGCACGACGACCTGACGACGGATTTCTGGGAAATCTTCGTGGTCGACGCCGGCCACCATCCGATCGGCACCTGCGCGCTGTCGTGGATCCTGCGCACCCCGCGTTCCATCCCGGTCTGCGACGTCATGAAGCGCGAGCAGACCCTGATCCCGGTCGACATGGACCAGGAAGAGGTGGCGCTGCGCTTCCAGAAATACGCACTGATCTCCGCCGCCGTGATCGACGCATCGGGCCGGCTGGTCGGCATGATCACCGTCGACGACATCGTCCACATCATCCAGCAGGAAGCGGGCGAGGACGTGCTGCGCCTGTCCGGCGCGGGCGAAGGCGACATCAACCAGCCGATCCGCTTCACCGTGCGCACGCGGCTGACGTGGCTGGTGGTCAATCTCGGCACCGCGATCATCGCGTCGTCGGTGGTGGGGCTGTTCCAGGGCGAGATCGCCAAGTTCGCGCTGCTCGCGGTGCTGATGCCGATCGTGTCGGGGATGGGCGGCAACGCCGGCACCCAGACGCTGGCGGTGGTGGTGCGCGCGCTCGCGACCAACCAGCTGACGAGTTCGAACACCGTTCGCATGATCGCGCGTGAATTCCGCATCGCCGTTGCCAACGGCGCCGCGCTGGGCGTGCTGATCGGCATCGGCACGTTCGTCATCTTCCACAATCGCGACCTGTCGATCGTGATCGCGATGGCGATGGTGATCAACAATCTGATCGCGGGTCTGTCGGGGGTGATCATCCCGGTGGCGCTCGACAAGGCCAATGTCGATCCCGCCGTATCGTCGGCGGTGTTCGTGACGATGATGACCGACGTGATGGGGTTCTTCTCGTTCCTCGGCCTCGCGACCTTGTGGGGGCTCGGGGGCTGACCGCCTTGCGGCGGTTGGGCGGCTAACCCACATCGCTGCGACAATGGCGCTTCATCTCACCAAGGTCGCATTCGGAATTGCCCAACTCGACGATCTCGCCGCCCGGCTCGAAGCGCGCGCCGCGGCGGGCGGCATGGTCCTGACCACGCGCCACCTGCCCAAGCGGCATGAGGAAGTGGCGGGCCCCAAGGCCGACGGCGGCGGCTCGCTCTACTGGATCCTCAAGCACCAACTGGTGGCGCGCTCGCCGATCCTCCACTTCGGCGAGGCGGAGGGCGGCCGGGTCGCCATCCATCTCGAACCGCGGCTGGTGCTGGTCGCCGCGCGCCCCAAGCGGGCTCACCAGGGCTGGCGCTATCTGGAAGCGACGGACGCGCCGGCCGATCTTGGTGCCGACTCCGGCGAGCTGGCGACCTTGCCGGCGGCCTTGGCGGGCAAGCTCGCGGAGCTGGCGCTGATCTAGGGCGCGACACCCCCGACGGCGGGGCCGCAGCTCACCGGACCGGCGACCGCCTGGACGTTGCACCGCGCCTTGCCGGTCACGGTGACGCGGCCCAATCCGGTGCTGACCACCTGGGCGGTGAAGCGCGCCTGTGCCTTGGTCTCGCCGGTCCCGTCGAGGTGGACGACCAGCTCGTCCGCCGCCACCCCGCCGGCGTCGATGGTGCCGGACCCATTGGTGAGCAGGCGCGCCTTGGCGGCATGGCCGGTAGCGGTGATGTCGGCGCTGCCGATCACCGTCAGGGTGAGCTGATCGGCGTCCACCGACGCGATCGCGACGCGGCCGGCGCCGGTTGCCGACACGTCGACGCGCTGCCCCTTCATGCGTGCGATGCTGACATCGCCGCCGCCGGTCAGCCACGCGCTGGCGAGCGCAGGGGTAGAGAGGGTGACGGTGACCGGTCCGCCCCCGGTGGCGGGCTGCTCGCCCCAGCCGTTGGCGCCCATCCGCACCACGAGGGTGCCGCCGTTTGCGTTCACCTCCACCTGGTCGATCGCGCGTCGGCCGCCCGAGACGGTGGCGCGGGGCGGCCCGGCGACGACGGTGACGCGGAACGGCCCTTCCACGCGGAGCCGTTCGAAGCTGCCGACGCCGACCGTGCGATCGGCGGCCGACGCTGCGGCGGGGAGCAGCAAGGCCAGGAGCAGGGCGGCGCGGATCATCGCCGCAGCGTCGCACCGCGCGCTACGCTGCGCAACCCTGGCTGGCCGCTCAGCCGCCGCAGCGGACGCTGCCCGAGCCCAGTTTGCTGGTGGTGCACCGCGCCTTGGGCCCGAGATCGACGTCGCCCGAGCCCATGATCTCCACGCTGGCGGTGCCATTGACGGTGGCGCGCACGCCGCCCGAGCCCGCGATCGACACCGATGCCGTGCCCGCGGTGAGGCCGGGCGCGTCGATGTTGCCCGAGCCTGCGATGTTGACGTCCAACGCTTTTGCGGTGCCCGCCGCCTTGAAGTCCCCAGAGCCGGCAACATCCGCGCTGACGCGGTCCACCGCCAAATTCACGACGTGGAGCGTGCCCGACCCGGCGACCTGCGCGCTGAACGCGGTGCCTTCAACGCGGTCCACCGCGACCGTCCCCGAGCCGGCGACGCTCGCACCCTCCAGCCGCGGCAGCGTGACGAAGAGCTTCACCTTGTCGTGGTTGCGGAGGCCCATTCCCTTGTGGCGGCGGCCAATCTCCAGCGTATTGTCCTTCTTGTCGATGCGCAGATCGTCGAGTGCGGCCGCCGAGCCCTCCGCGCGCACCGAATAGGTGCTGCCGACGCGCACATCGACGTCGTCCGCTCCGGCCGCCTCGATCTTGCTGAAGTCGCTGACCGTAAAGCTGCGCTGGGTGCCGGAGCCCTGGGCAGCGATGCCGGGGCCGTCATCCTCGGCGCTGGTGTGGCATGCGGACAACGGCAGCATCAGGGCGGCGAGGACCAAGGCGCGCATCTTCAAACTCCCAATCGTGTGTTATGTATCTACTACACACAGGCACGGCTGCGCAACGAAAAGGGCGGCCCCGCAGGACCGCCCTCCAGTCGACACAGCCGGGGCCGATCAGGCCGCCGTCTTGTCCTTGTTGTAGATCGCCGCGGCAGCGCGGAGGATCTCCAGGATCTTCTGCTGCGCCTTGGGCTCGTCGAGCTCCTCCATCGCGGCGAGCTCGCGGGCGAGGCGGCTGGTGGCGGCTTCGAAGATCTGCCGCTCCGAATAGCTCTGCTCTGGCTGGTCCTCGGCGCGGAAGAGGTCGCGGACCACCTCGGCGATCGACACCAGGTCGCCCGAATTGATCTTGGCCTCATATTCCTGCGCGCGGCGCGACCACATGGTGCGCTTGACCTTGGGTTTGCCCTTGAGCGTTTCCATCGCCTCGCGCATGGTCTTGTCCGACGACAGCTTGCGCATGCCGACCGATTCGGCCTTGTTCGTGGGCACGCGGAGCGTCATGCGCTCCTTCTCGAAGCGCAGCACATACAGCTCGAGCTGCATGCCGGCGATTTCCTGTTTAAGCAGCTCAATCACACGGCCGACACCGTGCTTGGGGTAGACAACGTAATCGCCAACGTCGAAGGACAGCGCCTTGGCAGCCATTGTGGGCCTTTCCGGGTCAAAGCTTCACGCACGAGCGCGGGGCTGAGCCGCCACCGATTGCGCGAAGAAGGATAGAACAACTCCAGAGCGGAAACGCGATTCATCGCGCCCGTCGCGGACCCACTTAACATATTCGCAATAAAATTACCACCCGTTCCGTCAGCAGCGCTGCCCGGAAAACCGATCCTGGTTAACCGCTTGGGTCAGTCCCCTGCGCCGGCATCCGGCGAGAAATACTTGTCGTACTTGCCCGCCTCGCCCTTGTGCTCGTCGGCGTCCGCGGGCGTCTGGTCGCCCTTGCGCGTGACGTTGGGCCATTGCGAGGAGAAGGTGGCGTTGAGCTCCAGCCACTGCTCCAGCCCGTTCTCCGTATCGGGCAGGATCGCCTCGGCCGGGCATTCGGGTTCGCAGACGCCGCAGTCGATGCACTCGCTGGGGTTGATCACCAGCATGTTGTCGCCTTCGTAGAAGCAGTCCACCGGGCAGACCTCGACGCAGTCCATGTACTTGCAGCGGATGCAGGCATCTGTGACGACGTAGGTCATGAAAACTCCCCTTGGCCGGCGCTCCGGCATCGAACGCAAGGCTGCTATGCCGCGTTCCGGAGCGCGTCAATCAGCCGGCGTCTGCTGCGAGACGTTCGCAACGGTGACGTCGGTGTAGCAGGCCTGTGCCTCGGGCGCCGGACCGCGCCGCGGCGGCAGCGCCTCCACCCGCACCGCGCGGACCTGGCCGGCGTGCGCGAAGGTGAGGACGTTGCCCACCCGCACCGGCGCATGCGCGCGCTCGATCAGGCGGCCGTCGATGCGCAGCCGGCCGGTAACCGCCAGACCTTGTGCGACCGAGCGCGTCTTGGCGAGGCGCGCGTACCACAAGAAGATGTCGAGCCGCATCGCCTCTCCGGCCGCGTCAGCCATGGCCGACCAGCCCCGCCAACGCGGCGAACGCGCCCTGCGGCGGCGCCTGTGGTAGGACCTTGGCAGGCGGCCGGCCGCGCCACACCCAGCGTGGCTCGTCACCGGCGATCGCCCGGAAGCCGAGCTCCGCCATCAGCCGCGCGATCGTTTCAGCCTCGAGCCCGATCGAGGTGGCGAGTGCGGGATCGGGGGCGAACGGCGCGCGGCCCTGGCGCGCGTCGTGCACGGCGCGGGCGATCCGCTCGACAAGGTCGATCCGCACCGCCTGTGCACCCAGCGGGCGGAAGCCGGCGGCGAGCGTGGCGCCAGCGGCGCCGCGGGCCAGCACCGTCGCCCCGGCGGGAGGGAGCATCAGCGCCTCACCGCGCGCGGCGAGCAGCGCCTGCCGCCAGCGCGCCGCCTCCGGCTTGAGCAGCCGCGGGTCGAAGAGATCGAGCGCGCCGATGGTCAGGCCGAGGCTGCGCAGCCGCTTGCGCTCGTCGGGGCTCAGCGCCTCGACGGAGGTGCGCAGCGGCAGCCGGGCGGCGACACCGCCTGCCGCCTCGACCGCAGAAGCGATCACGCGCAACGCCGGACTGGCAGCAGGATCGCGCGCGGCTGACGCCAAGGCGCCGAGCACCGGCACGCGCCGCTTGAGCATCGCGTCGAGCCAAGTGCGCAGCCGTATCGTCACCTGCGCGGAGGCGGCGCGGTCGAGGCAGTCGAGCGAGGGATCGAGCGTCAGCCTCGGCTGCCCCAGCGAGCGGCCAGCGGACAGCGTTGCGACCGGGTGCCCGCTCCACATCAACGTCGCCGGCGCGACCAGCGTGATCGCGCCGTCGGTGGCGCTGGCCAGCGCTGCCGCGCGCTTGCCGCGCTCGCCCGCCAGCCGCTTCTCCGCCGCGGCGAGCAACAGGCGCTTGTCGTGGGCGCGGGCGTCCGCGGCGACGGTGAAGCGGAACCCGTCGAGCCGGCCGATCGGGTGATCCTCGACCATCACCTCGCCTTCCGGGCCGATCACCACCGGCAGCGCGGAGGCGTCGGCGCCGATCTGGCGGATCAGCGCGGTGGTGCGCTTGTCGACGAAGCGCTGAGTCAGGCTGGCGTGGAGCGCGTCGGACAGGCGCTCCTCGATCGCGCGGGTGCGCTCCGCCCAATGCAGCGGGTCGGCGAGCCAGTTCGGCCGCTGCGCGATGTATGCCCAGGTGCGGATCGCGGCGAGCCGGCCCGCGAGCGTCTCGACATCGCCGGCCAGCGTTTCCAGCCGCGCGATCTCGTCGGCGAACCATTGATGGGGCAGGTGGCCGTTGCCTTCGCTGAGATGCCCGAACACCCGCGACACGAAGCGTGCGTGCGGGTCGAGCCCGACCTTGCGGAAATCGGGCACGCCGCATGCCGCCCACAGCCGCGCGACCATCTTGGGCGAGCGGGTGCGATCGCGCACCCAGCCTTCGTCGGCGAGCCGCTTGAGCACGCCGAGGTCGAGCGACTGCGGCGCCGCGCGCAGCACGTCGGCCTGCGGCCGCACCTCCAGGCTGGCGATCAGCGCGTCGATGCTGGAGAGGTCGGGCTCGCCGTCGCGCCAGAACAGCGTTTCGAGCTTGGGGAAGCGATGCTCCTCGATCGCCAGCACTTCCTCGGGCAGGAACGCGCCCGGCCCTTCCTCGGTGATCGCGCCGAAGGTGCCGTCGCGCTGGTGGCGGCCGGCGCGGCCGGCGATCTGCGCCATTTCGGCGACGGTCAGGCGGCGCTGGCGGCGGCCGTCGAACTTGTGGAGCGACGCGAAGGCGACGTGCGCCACGTCCATGTTGAGCCCCATTCCGATCGCGTCGGTGGCGACCAGGTAGTCGACTTCGCCCGCCTGGAACATCGCCACTTGCGCGTTGCGGGTGCGCGGTGACAGGGCGCCCATCACCACCGCCGCGCCGCCGCGCAGGCGCCTGAGCATCTCGGCGACCGCGTAGACTTCCTCGGCAGAGAAGGCGACGATCGCCGAGCGCTTGGGCAGGCGGCTGATCTTCTTGGCGCCGACATAGCTAAGCGTCGAGAAGCGCGGCCGCTCGATGATCTCCGCATCCGGCACCAGCGCCTTGACCATCGGCTTCAGCGCCGCCGAACCCAGGATCATCGTCTCCTCGCGCCCGCGCGCGCGCAGCAGCCGGTCCGTGAAGACGTGGCCGCGTTCCATGTCGGCGCCGAGCTGCGCCTCGTCCAGCGCGAGGAAGGCGGCGTCGCGGGCGAAGCCGTCGTCGCGCTCCGGCTGGCGGCTCGCCGGCATCGGCATGCTTTCGGCGGTGCACAGGAAATAGCGCGCATTGGGCGGGCAGATCTTCTCCTCGCCGGTGATCAGCGCGACCTTGTCGGCGCCCTTGATGGCCACAACCCGGTCGTACACTTCGCGCGCGAGCAGGCGCAGCGGAAAGCCGATGATACCGCTCGAATGGCCGCACATCCGCTCCACGGCGAGGTGCGTCTTGCCCGTGTTGGTGGGGCCAAGGACCGCAGTGACGGCGGCTTTCATGGGCATAACATCGGCGTTCCGGTGCGCCGGCGCAATGGCTTCATGCAGCTGAATCGCAAGGGAGAACCGGCCATCGCAGCCCAGCAACGCCCGGCCGCAGCGGCGGATGCGCTTAATTTGACTTTAGCACCTGGCCCTCACAACCACCCCGACCTCGCGCCGGGGCAAACGGCGACGCTTCGATGGGGCGATGAGCCGTGTATCTGCGCAACGATCCTGAGCTGGAACCGGCGGGCGGCACCGCCGCGCGCGCGTTCGGGCGTGGCGTCGGCGGCCGGGCTCTTGTCCGCGACGAAGACTTGCACCCGCTCGAACGGCTGCGCGTCCGGGCCCAGCGTGTGGATTGGGTTCCGGACCTCGGGGCGGAGATCGGCAGCACCCGCTGGTGGCGCGGCCTTCTCACCTGCACCGCGCTGATGGCCGCCACCTGGGCGCTGTCGCCGGGTTTCAAACCGATCTACGGCGACGTGCCGGCGCCGCTCGCCGGCACCGAACAGGACGAGGCGCGCGCGCAGGGGATCGCGCCGCTCGCGCTGGGCGGCGACACCGGCCGGCGCATGGCGGCGGGCGATCTGGTGGTGCCGCTCGCCGAGGCGCCCGAGCGCCCGACCCTCGACCTCACCGCGACGCTGGGCCAGGGCGACGACTTCGGCCGGATGCTCGAGCGCGCAGGGGTAGGGGGCGCCGATGCGCAGGCAGCCGTGAACCTCGTTCAACAGGCCGTGTCGCTCGGCGACATCGCGCCGGGCACGCGCATCGACCTGACGCTCGGTCGCCGCGCGAGCAAAATGGTGGCCCGCCCGCTCGACAAGCTCGCCTTCCGCGCGCGCTTCGATCTTGCGCTGTCGCTGACCCGCGCCGCGTCAGGGCTGGTGATGAACCGCCAGCCGATCGCGATCGACAGCACACCCCTGCGCATCCAGGGGCTGGTCGGCTCCAGCCTCTACCGCTCCGCGCGTGCGGCCGGCGCGCCTGCCAAGGCGGTCGAGGCGTATATCAAGGCGATGGCGACGCGGCTGTCGATCGGCGGCGACATCCACCCCGCCGACAGTTTCGACATGGTGATCGAGCAGGCGCGCGCCGCGACGGGCGAGACGCGGCTGGGCAACCTGCTGTTCGCCGGCATCGACCAGGGCACGCGCAAGACGCAGCTGGTACGCTGGACGCCGAGCGGCGGCGACGGCGATGCGGCCGAAGGCTGGTTCGACGCAAACGGCCAGATCGAGCGGCGCGGTGAGATGGGCATGCCGGTTGCCGGCCACATCACGTCGAACTTCGGCTGGCGGATGCATCCGCTGCTCGGCTTCCTGAAGATGCACAAGGGGCTCGACATCGGCGCCGCCTACGGCTCGCCCATCCATGCGGTGATCGACGGGACGGTGACGTTCGCGGGGCGTGCCGGCGGCTATGGCAATTTCGTCAAGGTCAACCACGCGGCGGGGCTGGTCAGCGGCTACGGCCACATGAGCCGCATCGCGGTGTCGCCTGGGCAGCATGTCGGGCGCGGGCAGGTGATCGGCTATGTCGGCTCGACGGGACTTTCCACCGGCCCGCACCTCCATTGGGAGATCTGGAAGAACGGTGTCTCGATCAATCCGCGGTCGATCGCGTTCGACAGCGTCTCGCGGCTGTCGGGGGACAGCCTGCGGGCGTTCCGGGCGCGAGTGGCGAGCCTATTGGCTGTGAAGCCGGGCTCTCCCACTACCGTTCGTGCTGAGTAGAGGCCGAGTAGCCGCGGAGCGGCGTATCGAGGACTCGTATCGAAGTACTTTGGCGCGTGTCCTTCGATACACGTCCTCGATACGCGCCTGACGGCGCTACTCGGTCGCTACTCAGGACGAACGGGACGGGCCCTTACTTGCCCTGCGCCCGCCAGCGCGAGATCGTGCGGCCGATGATGCCTTCCTCGCCGCCGACATCCTTCCACAGCGCCGAGAAGATCGGGTCATCGGAAGCCGGGCGGCGGTGTTCGGCCAAGTCGTCGAACGACACCCGGATCGGCACCGCGACGCCTTCGCCGCAGATGATGCCTTCGCGATTGCGCAGCGCCGGGATCGAATCGAGAAAGCCGCGCGCGCCTTCGGGCATGGCCGCGCGCACGAACGCCTGGTCGCGGTCGTTGTTGAGCCGCATCGCGATGATCGTGCCGCACTGCGACAGCACGCTTTCCGCGAGGTCCGACGGCCGCTGCGTGATGAGGCCGAGGCTGACGCCGTACTTGCGCCCTTCCTTGGCGATGCGGCCGAGGATGCGGCCCACCGACGAGCCGTCGTCCTCGCGCGGGATGTAGCGGTGCGCTTCCTCGCAGACCAACAGCACCGGCCGCCGTGCCTCGTTGCGCGACCAGATAGCGAAATCGAACGTCATGCGCGCCAGCACCGCCACCACTACCTGGGTGATGTCCGACGGCACGCCCGACACGTCGATGATCGAGATGGGCTTGCCGTCGCCCGGCATGCGGAACACCCGCGCCAGGAAGTCGCTCATCGTGTCCGCCACCAGCATGCCGGAGAACATGAAGGAATAGCGCGGATCGGCCTTGATCTCCTCGATCTTGGTCTTGAGGCGCAGGTATGGCGCGGTGTCGCCGGCGCGGTCCATCTTGCCCATTTCGAGCTGGATCAGGTTGGTGAGGTCGCTGAGCAGGTATGGCACCGGCGCATCGACGGTGAGCTTGCCGATCTCCTGTCCGATCCGCCCCTTGCCGCGCGCGACGAGCAGGCATTTCGCGAGGATGTCGGCGTCGATCTGCCGCTCGTTGCCCGAGGTGGTGAGGAAGACCTCGCAATGCTCCTCGAAGTTCATCAGCCAGTACGGCATCTGCAGGTTGTTGACGTCGTAGATCGCGCCGTTGTTCTGGAACGCGGCGCTGTATTCGCCGTGCGGATCGATCATCACGATATGGCCCTGCGGCGCGCGCTCGCAGATCTTGTGCAGGATGAGGGCGGTGCTGGTCGACTTGCCGGTGCCGGTCGATCCCACCAGCGCGAAATGCTTGCCCAGCATCGCGTCGATGTACATGGCGGCGCGGATGTCGCGCGTCGGATAGACGTGGCCGATCTCGATATGGGCGCGGTCGTCGGCGGCATAGACCTGCTTCAGGTCCGGCGTGCTGACCGGGAACACCTCGGCGCCCGGATTGGGGTAGCGGGTCACGCCGCGACGGAAGTTGTAGAGCTTGCCGGTCAGCCGTTCCTCATCGCCTTCGCCGAGGAAATCGACGTCGGCGATGATGCGGCCGGTGGCGAGGTTGTCGAGCGCGAGCGAGCGGACGTTGGCGACCAGCCACGTCGCGCCAACGCGCACCTTGATCTGGCTGCCGACCTGGCCGGCGCTCGCCACCACCGCGTCGGCGGCGTTGGCATAGTTTTCCAGCCCGTCTCGATCGAGCAGCACCTGGCTGCTGGAGCCGGCGATGGTGAGCACGATCCCGATCGGGCTGAGCTGCTCAACCGTCTCGAGCGGGGTGGCGCGGGCAAACGCGCCCGACATCGGCATATCGTTCATGCGGCAAGGGGCTCCGGGAGCATGCCGGGAGGGTTACGCCCGCAACCGTAAATTTCGTGTTGAACTCCGTCAGATACGCCGCGCGACCCAGCCGGCAGCCCAGCCGAGCAGCACCGACAGCGCCACCGCGGTGAGCCCATAGGCAACGGACCGCCGCTCCGCGCTGCGCGCGACGAACCGTTCGAACCCCGATTTGCGGATATCGATGTCGCGCACCGCCGCGGTCAGCACATGGCCGTCGCGGATCAGGAACGTCTCGGCGGTGAAGCGCCCCACCGGCACGCGCGCCGGAATGGTCACGCGTGCGCGGTACAGCACGCCGCCGGTGATCTCCACCGCCTGCGGCGCCTCGACATACAGGCCGGCCCGTTGTTTCAGGTCCACCAGCCCGTGCTGGAACCGGTCCTGCACCGCTGTCGGCGCGCTGGAGGCAGGGGAGAGCTGCAGGCTGTCGAGGCCGAGCTCGTAGATCGCGCGGGTCCGGTCGTCGACCAGCTGCGTGATCGGCCGCGACGAGGCGATCGCGTAGAAGGAGGGGGCGGAGCGGTAGCGCAGCCGCTCGGCGTTGACCCAGATGCCGGCCACCTTCTCCTTTTCGCGCATCAGCACCGATTGCGTCGGCCCTTTCACCACCACCACGATGTCGGCGGGTTGCTCGTCGGTGGGGCGACGTCCGCCGGGGTAGAGGATCGCGCCGAACAGCAGCAGCTCCGCGCCGGTGAAGCTATAGGCGATCTGGATGTTGCGCTGCGACACGTCGGGGACGAGCAGGGGCTTGGCCTCGGCCATCAGCAGCGGCGCGCACGCGAGCAGCCACCGCGCGCGCGTCACGACAGCTCCACCGTGAAGATCGACTCCGGCACCCAGACCAGCCCGAGGAAGATGCGCAGGCCGACCAGCAGCACCATCACTGCGAGCAGCAGCCGCAGATATTCGGGCTTCACCTTGGTGGCGAGCCGCGCGCCGATCTGCGCGCCGGTGACGGAGCCGATCAGCAGCAGCCCGGCGAGCACAATGTCCACCGCCTTGGTGGTGGTGGCGTGGGCCATGGTCGCGATCGCGGTGACGAACAGCGTCTGGAAAAGGGAGGTGCCGACCACCACGCCCGTCGCCATGCCGAGCAGGTACACCATCGCCGGCACCAGGATGAAGCCGCCGCCGATCCCGAGCAGGATGGTGAGGATGCCCGTGAAGACGCCGAGCAGCAGCGGTGCCAGCGGCGAGATGTACAAGCCCGATTTGTAGAAGCGCGTGCGCAACGGCAGCGCGGCGACCAGTGGGTGGTGGCGGCGGCGGCGCGGGGGCGGCGGGCGGCGCCCGCGCGCGACGCGGATGGTGCCGATCGATTCGCGCGCCATCATCGCGCCGATCGAGCCCAGCATCACCACATAGACGACCGCGATCACCGTATCGATCTGGCCTAGCTGCTGGAGCAGGCGGAAGATCCACGCGCCGAGCAGCGACCCGACGATGCCGCCGGCGACCAGCACGCCGCCCATCTTGGTGTCCACGCCGTTGCGCCGGAAATGCGCCAGCACCCCGGACACGCTGGCGCCGGTCACCTGGCTCGCCGACGACGCCGCGGCGACGGTCGGCGGGATGCCATAGACGATCAGCAGTGGTGTGGTGAGAAAGCCGCCGCCGACGCCGAACATCCCCGACAACAGCCCCACAAAGCCGCCGAGCGCGACGATCACCAGCGCATTGACCGACAGGTTGGCGATGGGAAGGTAGAGGTCCACGTGACGCCGCTTAGGCGACTGCGGCGGCGGGGGCTAGAAGTCGCTGCCGATCGAAAGCGCGATGCCGGAGCCCGGCCGCGCCGCCCCGGCGATGCGCTGGCGGTAGTCGAGCGTCAGCCGGAGCGAACGGCGGGCGACCGGCACGATCAGCCCGAGCGACGGCCCCACGTCGAGCCGCGCCGCGCCTCGCTGCGCCGCGCCCCAGCTGCCCGCACCCAGATCTAGCGTGGCGCTGCCGAGGTGGGCGATCGGGCGGGTAAGCCTTGCCGCGCCGTCGGCGAATGCCTCGATACCGTCGCGCGCGATCGCGCCGGCCTGGGCGTAGCTTTCGAGGGCAAAGCCGGCGGCAACAGGCGCCGGGCCGATGCCGCCGATCGCCATCAGCGTCGGGCCGCCCTTGCCGCCGTCGAGCGACACGCGCTGCTCGGCGACGAGGCGCACGGGCGCGCGGGTCGGCTGCCACTCGACGCCCACCGCCGCTTCCTTTCCGCGGCCCGACAGCGGCGTCGCCGCCCGCGCCACCAGCGCGACGCGGCGGGCGACACCCAGCGCATAGGTGAGCCGCGCGCCGGCCTGCGAGCCGCCGAGCTGCCCGCCGAGCAAGGTGCCGTTGCTGCCGCCGCGTGCGAGCAGCCAGGCGCTCGCGCCCCATCGCGACGGCGCCGCGGCGATCGGGTCGGGGCGGAGCGGGGGCGGGATCGCGCCTGCGTCGGGCGCGGTCCGGCCCGGGTCCTGCCCCAACTGGACCAGCCCGGCCAGCGCGACCGCGACCGGCAGGCGGCCCGTCGCCCGCAGCACCGCCGGACCAGCGCGCGGCTGTGGCGGCGAGACGATCCCGTGCGCCCATGCCTCAGCGCCAACCGGTGAGGCGCGTGGGCCGGTCGCCGCCAGGCTCGCGAGCGTAGGTGGCGCGGTCCGTTCCGACGGGTTCGCGCGCGTCACGGCTCCGGCCGATGCCACCAAGACCGCGTCGGCCGATGACGCCGCCGCTTCCGGCCACAGCATGGCGACGCGCAGCACCGTCCAGCCGCCCACCGTCACCATCAGAAACCGCAGCGGTCGGCCGTTCCTCATGCCGGTGCGTGCGACTCGGCGAGGTCGGGGAAGTGGTGCTCGGTCTTGTCCCACACCGCTTGGCGGCCGAACAACGTCGGGAGGTAGGTCGCCAGCGCGCGCGGCGCGGCCGCCAGCCCGATCAGGTTGCCGACCAGGAAGCGCGGCACCGCCCAGCAGCCCTCCTTCCAGCCATAGGCGCGCACGGTGAACGCGATGCGGACGGCGAGGCGCCAGCCGAGCAGCGCCGTGGTCGCCGCCAGCAGCCAGCGCGGGACCGGCCGAGGATAGGGCGCGGCCCATTGCTGGTGCGCCACCGCGCTGAGGGCATAGGTGAGGACCGCGAGGTAGGCGGCGGTGAGCACCACCACCGCCAGCGGCCCGCGCCGGTCGCGCATCCGCATCCAGTGATCGACCAGCGCGAACGGGCGCGACCAGCCGATCCGGTCCCACCCGGCGAGCGCGATCCCCGTCATCCAGCGCGCCTTCTGGCGGGCGGCGGCGGTGAACTCGCCGGGGAAATAGGCGCGCACCGCTATCAGTTGCCCGTTGCGGTCGGTGCAGCGCGCGATCAGGCCGCGGCCGCCCCGCTCGGCGATGCACAGCCCCAGCTCATAATCCTCGGTAAGGCTGGTGGCATCGAACGGCAGCCCGCCGCGCTCCGCCGCCACCTGCCGCAGCATCGCGGCCGAAATCGCGCAACCCGCACCAGCAAGCGGCATGCCGGCACCCAGCGCCGCGCGGATCACCAGTTGCTTGGCGTGCGATTCGGCGAACTCGTCGGCGTAATGACCGGACACCAGCGGCGTCTTCGGATCTACCAGCGGCAGCACCGGCAACTGGATCACGTCATAGCGATCGAGCAGCCGCGCGAACAGGCACAGCTCGTCGGGATGGACCACGTCCTCCGCGTCGTGGATCACCACCGCGGTGGTGACGGCACCCGTCCATTGGTCGTCGCGCTCCAGCGCGCGCCACATGGCGTTGAGGTTGTCGGCCTTGGTGGTCGGCCCCGGTCGCGGCCCCACCACCAGCCGGACGCGGGCGTCCCGCTCCGCCACCGCCGCGACGGCGTCGATCGTATCGCGGTCGTTGGCGTAGGCGCCGACCAGGATGAGGTAATCGGGGTGGCGGTAGCGGGCGAGCGCCGCCGTCAGCATCGCGCCGATCACCGCCGATTCGCGCCACGCCGGCACCAGCACCGCGATGCGGCCTGCGGAGCGCGGCGGCGGAAGGTGGTCAATCGCGAGCCGCTCGCTGCCGCGCCACGCCCGCCGCACCAGGTACACCCAGTCGATCAGTAGGTCGTCGAGGCCGCCGAGCAGGATCATCATGCCGGCGAACAGCATCAGTTCGCGCGCCGCGGTGTCGATCACCCAAAATATGCCCGCCACGCCGCTCCCCCCGACGACACAGCATCACGGGCCGTCGCGCATCGCGCAAGCCCCGTGGTGGTCAAAAGTTGGCCGATGGGAGACAGTGGGTCGCAGGAAGCCGCTATGCAGCCTCGCGCTTACGGGGTGTCGCGCCCACCGCCGCCGCCGCCACCACCGCCCATGCCGGCGGCCCCGACGGTGCCGATGTTGCCGAACAGATCCTGGAAGAAGCCGCGCTTGCGGCCCAGCGTCGGCGTGGTCTTGCCCTCGGGGCTGATCGAGGCGATCTGCTCGGTGCCGGTGCGGCGGATCGCGGTCACGGTGCCCGCCCGGTCGAAGCTGATGCGCAGAACGATCTGGTCCTTGGCGTGCGGGTTGCGGAACGCGAAGTTGCGGCTGTCGCGCGACAGGTAATACCAATCGCCCTCACCGAACTGCGCCGCGAAGCTTGGCCGCCCCAGCGTCTGCTGCACCGACTGGCGGTTGTCGACGCCCGGCTGCACCGAATTCACCAGATCGGCGTCGATGATATAGCCCTGGTGGCTGCGCACCGGGGTGCAGGCGCCCGCGGCCAGTGCGGCGGCCAGCAGGCTGGCGGCGAGAAGGGGGCGGCGGGCAATACGCATGGAACACTCCGAAACAATCGCGCACGGCCGCGATTGCATCGGCCGGCGATCGGATCGATAGGCGAGGGCGAGGGCGCAGACAAGCGCGCCGGAAGGAACGCGCGTGCTCGCCTGGCTGCACAACCTCTGGAAAAAGCCCGACGAGGCGCTGCCGCTGTATCATCAGGTGGTCGCGCGGGCGCGGGCGCCGCACTGGTATCTCGCGGGCGCGGTGCCGGATACGGTCGACGGCCGCTTCGACATGGTGGCGGCGGTGCTCGCGCTGGTGCTGCTGCGGCTGGAGCGCGAGGACGCGGGCGCGGCGACGGCGGCGTGGCTGACGGAGCGCTTCGTCGATGACATGGACGGGCAGCTGCGCGAGATCGGGGTTGGCGACGTCGTGGTCGGCAAGCATATCGGCCGCATGATGGCGATGCTCGGCGGCCGCCTCGGCGCCTATCGCCAAGGCTTCGCGGGCGGCGCCCTTGGCCCGGCGCTGGTGCGCAACCTATATCGGGGCAAGGCCCCCGCCGACGCGGCGCTGGCGCATGTCGAGGCGGAGCTGGTGCGGCTCCACCAGGCGCTCGCCGCGATGCCGCTCGGCGACGTGATCGAAGGACAGCTGCCGTGACACCCGAATGGAGCCGCCCCGAGCGCGTCGATACGATCGGCGAGCGCGAGCGCAGCATCGACATCAGCGCTGCGGCCGAGGAGCGCGCGGCCCTCGCCCGTCGCTTCGGGCTGGTCGGCATCGACCGCCTGGAGGCGAGCTTCGCCGTCCGCCGCGAGGCGGGGAGCGTGGTCGCCACCGGCCGGGTCGCTGCCGACATCACTCAGGCCTGCTCGATTACCGACGAGCCGCTTGCGGTGAGAATCGACGAGCCTGTCAGCTTACGCTTCGTCGAGGCGCTCGACGGCGAGGAAGAGGTGGAATTGTCCGAAGACGCGCTCGATACGATGCCGATCGAGGAGGGCGCGATCGACCTTGGCGAGGCGGCAGCGGAGACGATGGCGCTGGCGCTGGACCCGTTCCCGCGCGGCCCCAACGCGGCGGCGGCGCTGAAGGAGGCAGGCGTGATCAGCGAGGACGAGGTGACGCCGTTCAACGCCTTCGCCGACCTCAAGGCGAAGCTGGAGAAGCGCTAGGGCGCGTCCGGGCCCAGCGTCGGGTCGAGGTCGCGCGGACGGATAAAGCGGGTCAACGTCGCCGCGCCCCTGCTCACGTCGCTCCAGCCGCCATCCAGGCTCATCTCTGCGACGCTGCCGGTCGGATATTTCTGCTCAACGTCTTCGCGCAGGCAACCTTCGCACTCCGGCACCAGCATCAGCACCAGGTCTTCCAGGCCCGGATTGTGGCCGACCAGCAGCACGCGCTGTGCCTCGTCGGGCAGGTCGTGCACCACGTCGAGCAGCGTCGCCGCCGAGGCGAGATAGATGCGCCGGTCCCATGCCGGCGCCAGCGTGCGGCCGAGCCCGTGCTGCACCCCGGCCAAGGTCTCCTCCACGCGCACGGCAGGGGAGGCGACGACGTGGTCGAAGGCGAGCCCCAGCGATCGTAGGTGGCGGCCGACCATCGCAGCGGCGCGGCGTCCCTTGGGGTTGAGCGGACGGTCGAAATCGCGCGACACGGGATCGTCCCAGCCCGACTTGGCGTGGCGCAGCAGCGTCAGCGTCTTCATCGGAACCACTCCGTCAGGCGTCGAGAGCGGCCTCATGCCCGATCGGGCCTCGAAGGGGAAGGCGAGATGCAATACGCGCAATCGCCTCGTCGAGCGTGACGCGCGCGACGGGCGTGCCGTCCGGAAAGGCGGACAGTAGCCGTGACGGCATGGCGGCGGATAGCAGCACGAAGGCGCCGCGATCGTCGGCGCGGCGGATCAGCCGCCCGAATGCCTGCGCCAGCCGCGCGCGGATGATGCGGTCGTCATAGGCAGGGCCGCCACCCGCCAGCCGCCGCGCGGCGTGCAGCACGGTGGGCTTGGGCCAGGGAACGCCCTCCATCACCACCAGCCGGAGCGATTCGCCCGGCACGTCCACGCCGTCCCGCAGCGCATCGGTGCCGAGCAGGCTGGCGTGCGGATCGTCGCGAAAGATGTCCACCAACGTGCCGGTGTCGATCGGGTCGACGTGCTGCGCATGGAGCGCCAGTCCCTCGCGTGCGAGCCGGTCGGCGATGCGCCCGTGCACGCCGCGCAATCGTCGGATCGCGGTGAACAGCCCCAGCGTGCCGCCGCCCGCCGCGACGATCAGCCGCGCATAGGCGTTGGCGAGCGCGCCCACGTCCCCCCGCTTGACGTCGGTGACGATCAGCACCTCGGCCTGCGCGGCATAGTCGAACGGGCTGTTCGCGGTGAAGCGCCCCGGCGCGCGCGCGAGGTGCGGCGCGCCGACACGCGCCTCCGCCGTCGCCCAGTCGCCGCCGGCGGTGAGCGTGGCGGAGGTGACCAGCGCGCCGTGGGCGGGCTTGAGGACGATCTCCGCAAACGGGCGGGTGGGATCGAGCCAGCGGCGGTGCAGGCCGATGTCGTATTCGCGGCCCTCGGCGCGATCCACGGCGAGCCAGTCGACGAAGTCGGGATCGGCCGGGCCGCCGATGCGCGCGAGCAGTGCCAGCCAGGCGGCGACCGTCTCCGCCCGCCAGCCGATCGAGGCGATCGCCCCCTCGATCCGCGCGCGTGCCGGCGCATCCATCCAGTCGGGAGCTTCGGCGAGCACCGCTTCCAGACGCCGCCCTAAGGTCACCAAAGGTCGCATCAAGGCGTCCAATGCGGCAGCCGCCGGTGCGGCCGCGTCGATCAGCGCCGCGTCTGGTTCGGCGAGTTCGGTTTCGAGGCCATAACCGGCGTCACCCGGCTGCTCGGCGCGGGCGTAGGTGAGGCCCCGGACGGCGGCGAGCAGGGCTTCGATGGCCCCGAACGGCTGCCCCTCGCCGATACGGCCGAGCCACCCCTCGCTCGCCAGCGCGCGTGCCGCATCGACGGCGTCGGTGATCGCGCGCGCGCCGGCCTCGTCATAGCTCGCGACATCCGACAACCGCGCCTGCAAGCCCCTCCGACGGCCGCGCCCGCCCGCTTCCGGGCCGACGATCCAGCGCCTCAGTTCGATCGTCTCGGCCCCGGTCAGCGCGGTCGCGAACATCGAATCGGCGGCGTCGAACAGGTGGTGCCCCTCGTCGAAGACGTAGCGCGTCGGCCGCGTCGCCACCTCGCGCCCGCGCGCGGCGTTGACCATCACCAGCGCATGGTTGGCGATGACGATGCTCGCCTCCGCCGAGGCGCGCGCGGCACGCTCGATGAAGCACTTCCGATAATGCGGGCAGCCGGCATAGACGCACTCGCCGCGCCTGTCGGTCAGCGCCGCCGGGCCGTTGCGGCGGAACAGCGTCGGCAGCCAGCCCGGCAGGTCGCCGCCGACCATGTCGCCATCGGCGCTATACGCCGCCCAGCGCGCGACCAGATGCGCGAGCACCGCCGCACGGCCGGCGAACCCGCCCTGCAGCGCGTCCTCGAGGTTGAGCAGGCACAGGTAGTTCTCGCGCCCCTTGCGGGTCACCACCTTCTCGTTGCGCTCTGCTGCATCAGGATAAAGCCGCCGCGTCTCCGCCGCGAGCTGGCGTTGCAGCGCCTTGGTGTAGGTGGAGATCCACACCGCGCCGCTCGCCTGCTCCGCCCACACCGACGCCGGGGAGAGGTAGCCCAGCGTCTTGCCGATGCCCGTCCCCGCCTCGGCCAGCACCAAATTGGGCGCTTCACGCATGGCGCGCGGCTGAAAGGCGTCGGCGGCCGCGGCGGCATAGGCGCGCTGCCCCTGGCGCTCCTCAGCGCCGGCGCCGGTCAGCGTCGCCAGCCGCTCGCGCACCGCATCGGCATCGACCGACACAGTGCGCGGTGCCGGACGAGCGGCGCGCTCCTCCCATTCGGGCAACCTGGAGAACAGCCAGCGCTCGTTGGTCGCGGGCTTGGCGATGCGCCCGGCGAGCGCCGCCGACCACGGCCAGCGCAACCGCGCCAGCGACTGCGCCGCCGTCCATGCACCCTCGCGCTCGGGCCAATAGCCGTCGGTGACCGACAGCAGCGCGTCCGCTGCCTCGCGCAGGAATGCGGCAACGTCCTCGTCGCGCTCCGGCGGCGACAGGTCGGCGGCGCGCGCCAGCCCCTTGGGCGTCGGCACCGCGAAGCGCGCCGGGTGGAGAAAGGCGAACAGCTCCAGCAGGTCGAGCCCCGACAGCTCGCCATAACCGAGCCGCTGGCCGACCAGCGGCGCGTTGAGCAGGATCACCGGCGTGTCGGCACAGATGCGGATCGCCTCGCCGCGCCCGATCGCGCGGGTGCCCGCCTCATCGGCGATCCAGATCCCGCCGTGGCTGGCGTGAAGGGCGGGATGCGGCAGCGGCATGGACATGACTTAGAGTCCCGGAACAGAATGGCAACCGGCGGCGCGTTGGTCTTTCGTTAGGGTTGGCGCCTTATCATCGCCGCGGATGCCCGCCTTCCCGACGATCAAGCGACACCTGTTCGCCATGCTGACGCTGGTGCTGGCCGTGTCGTGCGTGCCGCAGCGCGAGCGCTATCGGCTGGTGGTGCCGGTGCCCACCGCCTCGCGTGCGCCGGTGGACGGCCACGAGCTGCTGCGGCTGCTCGCGCTTCAGGACCCGCTCGGCCATCCGGCGGCGCTGCGTCCGGCCGTGGCGAGCGACGATACTGCCGCGCCGCCGTTCCGGATCGACACGGTGCCCGACGACACCGCCCAGCGCGCGCTGCAATGTCTGACCCAGGCCGTCTATTACGAGGCGCGCTCCGAGCCGCTCGACGGCCAGCGCGCGGTGGCGCAGGTGGTGCTCAACCGGGTGCGCGACCGCGCCTTTCCCGACAGCGTCTGCAAGGTGGTGTACCAGCACCCGGTCAACCGCCCCGGTTGCCAGTTCAGCTTCGTCTGCGACGGATCGATGACCCGCCCGATCGAGTCGGGCGCGTGGAGCGCCGCCGGTGCCGTCGCGCGCGCGGCGCTTGCCGGCAGCGTGTATGCCCCGATCGGGTCCGCGACCTATTACCACACCACCGCCGTGCTGCCGTGGTGGGCGGGCAGCCTGCAGCGGATCGGGCTCGTCGGCTCGCACATCTTCTATCGCTGGGGCAGCGCGCTGAGCCGCGCCTTGTCGTTCCGCCAGGCCTATTCGGGCGACGAAGTGCTGGCGCAGCCGGCGCCGGTGGCGGCGGTGTCGAGCGACGCGGTGGTGGTCCATACCTCCAGCCACCCGGCCGCCGGCGCGCAGGAAGCGGGCGTGACGGTTCACCGCGCGTCGATGATCGTCCCGGCCCAGCGCAGCGCTGCCGCGACCAGCTTCGGCGTCACCCTCCACTATGGCGAAGCGGGCGACACCGTGCAGGCCGCGCCTCCCGCCGACCAGGCCGCCGAGGCCACCGCCTCTTAAATCCGCTGTCCCGCGCCGGGGTGACGGACGGGAGCGCAATCGCTACCTGCCGCCGCATGACCGACGACCTCCGCGCTGCCGCGCTCGAATCCAAGGCCTGGCCCTTTGAGGAAGCGCGCAAGCTCCTCAAGCGCTATCCCGACGGCAAGCCCGCCAAGGACGGAAAGCCCGACCCGATCCTGTTCGAAACCGGCTATGGCCCCTCCGGGCTGCCGCACATCGGCACCTTCAACGAGGTGCTGCGCACTACCATGGTGCGGCAGGCATTCCATGCGCTGAGCGACCAGCCGACGCGGCTGATCGCCTTCAGCGACGACATGGACGGGCTGCGCAAGGTGCCGGACAACGTCCCCAACGGCGACATGCTGCGTGAGCATCTCGGCAAGCCGCTGACGCGCATCCCCGATCCGTTCGGCACCCACGACAGCTTCGCCGCGCACAACAACGCCCGGCTGCGCGAATTCCTCGACCGGTACGGCTTCGACTATGAGTTCGCCTCGTCGACCGAATATTACGCCAGCGGCCGCTTCGACGCGGCGCTGAAAGTCGTCTTGCGCAACTTCGATGGCATCCAGGCCGTGATGCTGCCGACGCTCCGGCCCGAGCGCCGCGCCACCTATTCGCCGATCCTCCCCGTAAGCCCCAAGTCGGGCATCGTCCTCCAGGTGCCGGTCGAGGTGGTGGACGCCGACGCCGGCACCATCGCCTTCGAGGACGAGGGCGAGCGCATCGTCCAGTCTGCACTCGGCGGCCTCGCCAAGCTGCAATGGAAGGTCGATTGGGCGATGCGGTGGGTCGCGCTCGGCGTCGATTACGAGATGGCGGGCAAGGACCTGATCGATTCGGTGGTGCAATCCTCCAAGATCGCCCGCGTCCTCGGCGGCCGCCCGCCGGAAGGCTTCAACTACGAGATGTTCCTCGACGAGCATGGCGAGAAGATCTCCAAGTCCAAGGGCAACGGCCTTAGCCTCGAACAGTGGCTGACCTATGGGCCCGAGGAGTCCCTCGCCTTTTACGCCTATCGCGAGCCCAAGAAGGCCAAGCAGCTTCACATGGGCGTGATCCCGCGCGCGGTGGACGAATACTGGCAGTTCCGCGGCAATTACGCCGCCCAGCCGCTCGCGCAGAAGCTCGGCAATCCCGTCCACCACATCCACGACGGCAAGCTGCCGACGGGCGAATTGCCGGTGACGTTCGGGCTGCTCCTCAACCTCGTCGGCGTGATGGGTGAGGCGTCGAAGGACCAGGTGTGGGGCTATCTCGCCAACTACGTGGCCGACGCCTCGTCCGAGCGCTACCCCGAACTCGACCGGCTGATCGGCCATGCGCTGGCGTACAGCCGGGATTTTGTCGCGCCGACACTCAACCGCCGCGCGCCCGAGGGCGTGGAGGTGGCGGCGCTCCAGCGGCTCGACGCGGAGCTGGCGGCGCTGCCCGGCGGCGCGAGCGCGGAGGACATTCAGAACATCGTCTACGAGATCGGCAAGAGCCAGTTTGGAGAATTGGGCGGTTTCGCCGAACTGCGCGACTGGTTCCGGGCGCTGTACGAGACGCTGCTGGGATCGAGCCAGGGCCCGCGCATGGGCAGCTTCATCGCGCTGTACGGCGTGGAAAACTCGCGGAGGCTGATCGCCGAGGCGCTGGCGCGGGCGGAGGGGTGAGCAACGCCCTCCCTCCGTTCGGGCTGAGCTTGTCGAAGCCCTGCCTTTCTCCTCGGCACCCGGAAGGAGAAGGGCAGCCCTTCGACAAGCTCAGGGCGAACGGCAGAGGGGTGAGGGCGAACGGAGCGGATCGATGATGCGCACTTTCTTCGATCCCCGCCAACGCCTCCACGCCCCCGCGAAGGAGCTGTGGAACGGCGGTTTCGCGGACTACGCCGAAGTGCCCCGCCGCGCCGACACGATTCTGGCGGCGATCGGCGCTACCGAACTGCCCGAGGATCGCGGCGAAGCGCCGATCCTGGCGGTGCACGACCGGGCCTATTGCGAATTCCTCAAGCAGGCGCCGGCGCTGTGGCGTGAGGCGGGGCGCGAGGGCGATGCCATCCCCTACGCCTTTCCGATCGTCGCCCGCCGCCCGCTGAAGCTCAGCCGCATCGACGCGCTGCTCGGCGCACATGCGTTCGACGCCACCACGCCGATCACGCCCGACACCTGGACATCGAGCTACGCCAGCGCGCAATCCGCGCTCGCTGCGACGTACGCGGTGCTCGGCGGCGAGCGCGCCGCGTTCGCCTTGTGCCGCCCGCCCGGCCACCATGCCGGCGCCGATTATTGCGGCGGATACTGCCACATCAACGCCGCCGCGGTCGCCGCGCAGGCGGCGCGCGACGCAGGCGTCGAACGCGTCGCGATCCTCGACATCGATTACCATCACGGCAACGGCACGCAGGACATCTTCTGGCAGCGCGGCGACGTGTTCTACGCCTCCGTCCACGCCGATCCGGCCACCGACTACCCCTTCTACTGGGGCCACGCCGACGAACGTGGCGATGGCGCGGGCGAGGGCGCCACGCTCAACCTGCCGCTGCCCCATGGCACCACGCTCGACGCGTTCCGCCGCGCGCAAGGACAGGCACTGGAAGCGATCGCCCGCTTCGCGCCGGGGCTGCTGGTGGTCAGCTTCGGCGCCGACACGTGGGAAGGCGATCCGATCAGCCACTTCAAGCTCACCACCGCCGACTACGCCGTGCTCGCCCGCGACGTCGCCGCCTGCGGCTGGCCGACCGCGATTTTCATGGAAGGCGGTTATGCGGTGGACGCGCTCGGCCACAACGTCGCGAGCTTCCTCGGTGGCTTCTGAGCCGCCGTCACCTGACGCGCCCATTGCGCTCGGCACGCCCGCCTATCGCGCGCTGACGCTGGCGATGCTGTTCGCGGGCTTCTCCACCTTCTCGCTGCTCTATTCGGTGCAGCCGCTGCTGCCCCTGTTCGCCGCGCATTACGGCCTCAGCGCGGAGGCGGCGTCGCTGGCGGTGTCGCTCGCGACCGGGCCGCTGGCGGTGACCATCCTGTTCGCCGGCATCGTGTCCGACCGGGTCGGGCGGCGCGGGCTGATGGTGGCAGCGATGTTCGCCGGCGGCGGGCTGACGCTGGCCGCCGCGGTCGCGCCCGGCTGGTACGCGCTGCTCGCGTTGCGGCTGCTCACCGGCATCGCGCTGGCGGGCGTGCCGGCGGTGGCGATGGCCTATGTCGCCGAGGAGGTGGACGCCGCGTCGGTCGGCGCCGCCATGGGGCTGTACATCGCCGGCAGCGCGATCGGCGGCATGGGCGGGCGGCTCGCCTCCAGCCTGGTCGCCAGCGTCGGCGGCTGGCGCGTTGCGCTCGCCGTGGTCGGCCTGATCGGGCTGGCGATGGCCGAAGCCTTCCGCCGCCTCGCGCCGCCCTCGCGCCGGTTCGTGCGCCGCACCGGCCGACCGGGCGAAATCGTCGCCGATCTCAAGGCGCTGCTCGGCGACCGCGCGCTGCCGTGGCTTTACGCCGAAGGCTTCGTGCTGATGGGGATCTTCGTCACCATCTACAATTACGCCGGCTTCCGCCTGCTCGCGCCGCCCTACGGCCTTAGCCAGGCGGGGGTGAGCGCGGTGTTTCTGCTCTATATCCTGGGCTCGTGGAGTTCCGCCTGGTTCGGCGGCCTCGCCGGCAGGATCGGGCGGCGGACGGTCTTCTGGTGGCCGATCCTCCTCACCATGGCGGGCATCGCGCTCACCGCCGCGCGGCCGTTGGTACTGGTGGTGGCCGGGATCGGCGTGGTCACAGTGGGCTTCTTCGGTGCGCATTCGATCGCCAGCGCCTGGGTCGGCCGCCGCGCGGGGCCGCGTCGGGGGCAGGCGGCTGCGTGGTATCTGTTCTTCTATTACTGTGGCTCCAGCGTGCTCGGGTCGGCAGGCGGCATCGCCTGGACGCGTGCCGGCTGGACGGGCGTTGCGATCTTCTGCCTGGGCCTCGGCGCCCTCGCGCTGATCGGCGGGCTGGTGCTGCGCCGGGTGCCGCCGCTCGCCGATACCGCCACACCCGCCGCGGTGATCGAAGCGTGAGGGAACAGCGGTCGCCCGCCGCCGTTGAAAGGCGGTGATGGTGAAGCTCGCCCCCGTTCTCATTGCCGCGCTGCTCGCCGCGTGCAGCGGCTCCGCGCCCCAGCCGGCGCCGACCGCCACCAACTCCGGCGAGAGCGGCTACATCGCCAAGGTCCAGGCGCTGTCCGCCGGACAGCGCGCGGGCGTGCTGTTCCGCGCCGTGCAGAAGAGCGGCGGCCAGGGCTGCCAGGGCGTCACCCAGGTGGAGACGATGCCGGCCACCAAGGCGGGCGAGCCGACCTGGCGCGTCACCTGCGCGGAAGGCAGCCAGTGGATGGTCGCGTTGAGCGACAACGGCACCGCGCTGGTGACCGGCGTGCGCGACTACATCCACCTCAACCACTGACCCTACAATGCCAAGCGACAACCGGGCCGCCGGCCTCACCATTCTGGAATTCACCGACGAGCGCGCCGCCGCGTTCCACGACATCAACGCCGCCTGGATCGAGCGGATGTTCACGTTGGAGGAGCATGACCGCCACGTCCTGACGCACCCGCAAGAGGTGATCGTGGACAAGGGCGGCGCGATCCTGTTCGTGTCCTCACCCGAGCACGGCATCATCGGCGCGGGCGCGCTGATGCCCGCCGAGCCGGGGGTTCTGGAGCTCACCAAGATGGGCGTGCGCGAGGAGCTGCGCGGGCTGAAAGCGGGCGAGTTCCTGCTGACCGCGCTGATCGAACGCGCCCGGGCGATGGCGCCCGAAACGCTGTTTCTCCTCACCAGCAGCAAGTGCCGGGCGGCGATCCACCTCTACGAGAAGGCGGGCTTCGTTCACGATGCCGCGATCATGCAGCGATATGGCTGCACCTACGCCCGCTGCGACGTCGCGATGCGCTATCCGTTGGAAGGTCAGCCGGCATGAGCGACGTTCCCTTGCCCGTCGAGGGCGGCTGCTTCTGCGGCCAGGTCCGCTACCGCGTCACGCAGCCGCCGCGTTTCGCGATGGCGTGCCACTGCACCGACTGCCAGCAGATGACGGCCTCGGCCTTTTCGCTCGGGCTGGTGGTGCCGCGCGCCGGCTTCGTGCTCACCGGCAGCGAGCCGCGGGGCATCGCCAAGGTCGCCGACAGCGGCGGCTTGGCCACCCGCTACGTCTGCCCCGCCTGCGCGACTTGGACCCATACGGAGACCAGCGGTGCACCGCAGGTGACGGTGGTGCGCCCGAGCTCGCTCGACGACCGCGGCTGGGTGCGCCCGGTGGCGCAGATCTTCACCCGTTCCGCTCACCCGTGGGCGTTGATGGCGGTGCCGCTCAGCTACGAGGCCGAGTTCAAGGACACCGCGCCGATCGAGGCGGTGTTCCAGGCCAGCGACATCCGTCCGGGAAAGGTCGCCTGATGCTCGGTTTCGGCAAGACGCGGCCCAAGGCGGTGGCGTTCGACATCATCGGCACGACGTTTCCGCTCGATTCGCTGCGGCCGGGCGTGGTTGCGCTGGGGTTGCCGCCGGCGGGGCTGGAGGGCTGGTTCGCCGCCGGCCTGCGCGACGCCTTCGCACTGGCGCTGACCGGCGGCTTCGAGCCTTTCGCCAAGGTGCTGGAGGCGACGCTCGACGGCGTTCTCGCGGAGCAGGGGCTCACCCCTCCCGCGGCCGCAAAGAACTCGCTGATTCATGGACTGGAGGCCCTCGCGCCTCGCCCCGGCGCGGCCGAAGCATTCTCGATGCTGGTGGACGCGGGCGTGACCGTGATCGCGCTGACCAATGGCTCGCAAGGTTCGACGCGCAAGCTCCTCGACCGCGCCGCCTTCGCCGCACCGCCGCGGCACATCGTCTCGGTCGACCACGTCCGGCGCTCCAAGCCCGCTGCCGACGTCTACCTCCACGCGGCCGAGGTCGCGGGCGTCGAGCCCGGCGAGCTGGCGCTGGTCGCCGCGCACGCCTGGGACATTCAGGGCGCCCACGCCGCCGGACTGACCACCGCCTATCTCTCAGCGGACCGGCCGTTCTCGGCGGTCATGAACAAGCCGGAGGTCGAGGCCGCGACGCTGCCGGACTGCGCCGCCGCGCTGCTCGCGCTTTAGAACGAGCCCGGCACCTCGCGCTGCTGCGTCGTCGGGCGGCTCGGCGTCAGCAGGTCTCTGAAGCTGACGGACTGAGCGCTGGCGTCGCTGCTCGTCGCGCCGATGCGGTTGCAGCTCTTGCCTTCCAGGAAGTCGAGCGCCGAGCGGGTGGAGCTTTCCAGCGGGCTTCCGAGCGGGTGATTGAGGTCGTCGCCGGCCTGGCAGCTCGCCTCCACCTTGGTGGCGAGGCCGTCGTAATAGTCGCCGGTGCCCGCCGCGTTCTGCACCGCGAACGCGATTACGCGCAGCCGGTCGTCGCACGCGGACTTGTCGAGCGCGACCTGGCCGACCGGCTTGCCATAGGTGTTGGTGCCGATCAGCCCCGCGTTGGCGTGGAGGTAGGGCACGAAAGCGTTGATCACGATCTCGCTCGCCGAGGCGGTGCCGCCGGTGCCGATGAACGCGATGCGGGTCGGCGCGATCGATTGGGGCTGCACCGCAAAGGTCGCCGTGCTGTTGTTCGACGCCTTTTCGGGGCGAAACGCCATGCGGTCGATCACGTCCGACGACGATCGGTTGGCGCCCATCAGGTTCGCCAGCGTCTCGGCAACCGAGATCAGCCCGCCGCCATTGTAGCGCAGGTCCACGATGACGTTGGTGACCCCCGCCGCTTTGAACGAGGCGAACGCATCGCGCAGCGGCTGTTCGGCCGGGTTGATGAAGGTGCGCAGGTTGACATAGCCGAACGACTGGCCGTTGTCGGTGATGATCTGCGCGCCGTAGCGCGACGACACCGGCGTCAGCGAATAGGCGGTCTTGGTCACCGAGACGGTGCGCGTCGTGCCGGCCGTGTCCTTGAACTGGAGCACGCGGGTGGTGCCGGCGGTATCGGGGCCAAGCGCGTCGGACAGGGCATCGCTGCCCCCCGACGCGACGATCGCGCTGACGGTGCGCAGGTCCGCGGTCGAGGTGCCGATCGCCAGGATTTGGGCGCCGCGGTCGATCCCCGCGGCGAGCGCGGCGGTGCCCTCGAACGTTTCGCTGATGAAGAGGCGCGACGAGGAGTCGAGCGCCAGGCGGAAACCGAAGCCGGCGCTCGACCCTGAATCATAGTAGGCGTTCTCGCCCGAGATCGAGGTGAGGTAGGTGAAATAACGGTCCTTGTGCTGCGCCCGCGCGGTGGCGGTCAGCGCATCCACATAAGCGTCAACGGTGGCATAAGGCGCCGGGTCGAGGCTCGCGGGCAGCGTGTCCGGGAACAGGTACCATTCCCTCATCTCTGCCAGCGCCCAGTTCTGGCGATCGCGCAGCGAGCAGCCGGCGGTCGGGCTCGGCGTCGGCGTGCCGCCGGACGCGATCGTGTCGGCGGTGCCGCCGCTCCCACCACCACCGCACCCCGCCAGCATCGCGGCGAGCGCCGCCAAGGCTCCAAAACGACGCGAACGCATACTATTCCCCCCTCGCTTTCAGCAGCTTAGCCGGCGAGGGACAGGATGTCAGCCGGTTTCGCGCGGCGGGCTCGGTCAGCGATCCAAGCAGCACGCGGCAAAACGCGTTTTCGTGCGTTGGATGGGCATGCCCATGCTCTCGCTCCTGCTGCTCGCGTCCGCCACGCCCACCGCCGCAACCGCCCCGCGCTTCGACCCGCTGGTTTTCTTCGATGGCCTGTCGCGCGGCGAGGGGCGGCTCAAGGTGGCGATGCGCGCCGGCCGGCTCGTCGACGTGCGCAGCGAAGGCCATCGCGAGGGCAAGACGCTGGTGCTCGAGCAGCGCGTTGAGGAAGAGGGCGAGCCGGCGCGCGACCGCACCTGGCGGATCACGGAAGTGTCGCCGGGGCGCTACACCGGCACCCTGTCCGACGCAGCGGGGCCGGTGACCGGCGAGACCCGGGGCAACCGCCTCCACCTGTCGTTCCGCATGAAAGGCGGGCTCAAGGCCGACCAGTGGCTGACGCTCGCGCCGGACGGCCGGTCGGCGCACAACATCATGAAGGTGCGCAAGCTCGGCATCACCGTCGCGACGCTCGACGAGACGATCCGGCGCACCGGCGCGTGACAGCGACCGAGCCTCCGATCGAACCCATGGAGGCCAAGCCCGTCGCCGAGCTGCCCGAAGGGGAGGGCTGGCAGTACGAGCCCAAATGGGACGGCTTCCGCTGCATCGCCTCGATCAGGGCCGGCGCGGTCGAGCTTCAGTCCAAGTCCGGCAAACCGCTGGCGCGCTACTTCCCCGAAGTGGTTGCGGGATTGAGCGAGCTGCCCGACGCGGTGATCGATGGCGAACTGCTGATCCCGGTCGGCGCCAGCCTGTCGTTCGCCGCGTTGCAGGCGCGGCTCCACCCTGCCGAAAGCCGCATCCGCAAGCTCTCGGTCGAAACGCCGGCGCGGCTGATGCTGTTCGATCTCCTGTGGTCCACCGAGGACGGCGTGGTCGCCGACCGACCGCTGGCCGAGCGCCGTGCCGCGCTGGAGCGCTTCCACGCCGTCCATCGCTCGCCGATGCTGCGGCTATCACCCGCAACCGACAGCCATGCCACCGCAACACGCTGGCTCGGCGCGGCCGGCGGCGCGCTCGACGGCGTTGTCGCCAAGCGGCTCGACGAGCCATACCAGCCGGGCGCGCGCGCGATGCGCAAGATCAAACGGCTGCGTAGTGCCGATTGCGTGGTCGGCGGCTTTCGCTACGGCACGGGCGAGCGGCTGGTCGCCTCGCTGCTGCTCGGCCTGTACGACGAGGCGGGGCTGCTCCACCATGTCGGCCACACCTCGGGCCTCGCGGCGCTGGACCGCGTGGCGCTGACCCGCGAGCTGGAAGCCTTGATCGAGGCGCCAGGCTTTACCGGTGATGCGCCGGGCGGCCCCAGCCGCTGGCAAACCGATCGCTCCACCGACTGGCAGCCGCTCCGGCCCGAACTGGTGGCGGAGGTGCGCTACGACCATGTCACCGAGCGGCGCTTCCGCCACGGCACCGCCTTGCTGCGCTGGCGCCCCGACAAGGCGGCGCGGCAATGCACCATGGAGCAGCTCGGGGAAGAGCCGCGGCCCGCGGTGGTAGAGGCCGCGCTGGCGACCTGACCCACGCTTGTTCCCGTCATCCCTGCGCAGGCGTGACGATGGGATAGCCCTAGCCCTTCGCCACGTGCTCGGGCTTGCCCTTGCGATCGGTGCTGGCGAGCTCCTCCAGCTGCTCCTCGGTCATGGACTGTTCCATGCTCTTGGCCGCGCCCTTGAGCTGCGACTCGGGCGTGTCGCCGCGCTTGGCGCTGAGCGCGGCGCCGGCGGCTTTCTGCTGGGCGGCGGACTTGGCTGGCATGTCGCTTCTCCTCTGACGGCATATCAACCGCCAAGGCCTGCCGCGGTTGCGCGCAACGCTGTGGCCGGCCGAGCGTTTACTGGCTGCCGGGCGCATCCCGCGCTCCCGTTCATTCAGCCAAGGAGTCCGACCATGGGCTTGTTCTCGCAAGACATCGCAACGCTGCAGGATCTCTACATCCACCAGCTCGAGGACGTCTATTACGCCGAGCAGCAGATCACCAAGGCGCTGCCCAAGATGATCACCAAGGCCACCGACACCCAGCTGCGCCAGGGCTTTGAGCAGCATCTGCGCGAGACCGAAGGGCAGATCCAGCGGCTGGAGCAGGTGTTCCGGCTCGAGGGCATGCAGCCCAAGGGCGTCACCTGCCCGGCGATCGACGGCATCATCAAGGAAGCCAACGAGGTCGCCGGCGAAGTATCCGACAAGAAGGTGCTCGACGCGGCGCTGACCGCGGCGGCGCAGGCGGTCGAACATTATGAGATCAGCCGCTACGGCACGCTGATCGCCTGGGCCAAGCAGCTCGGCAAGACCGAGGCCGCATCGCTCTTCGCCGAAACGCTGGAAGAGGAAAAGGCGACCGATGCCAAGCTGACCCAGCTCGCCGAAAGCAGCATCAACGCCCAGGCCGAGACCGCCGACGCCTGAGCCACCTGCGGCGGCTCGCCCTAGAGCCGCCGCAGCGTTTCCGGGTCGCGCTCCCCGCCGAAGAAGTGGTCGAGCGCGGCCTCGAACGGCGTTGGATCATCGGCGACCGCAGCGAACAGCGTCAAGGCCGAGCGGAGCTTCACTGCATCGATCCCGCCCATGATCGCCTCTGCCGATCCAGGCGCCGAGGTCACCGTACGCGTCGCTTCCACCAGCCGCGTCCCCAGCACCGGGTGCGCGAGATAGGCCCGCGCCTCTTCCGCCGAGCGGATCGCGTAACGCTGCGCCATCGCGCTGTGGCCGAGGCCCGCGATCTGCGGAAATACGAACCACATCCAGTGCGTGGTCTTGCGCCCGCGCGCCAGCTCCGCGAGCCCGGTCGGGTACACGTCCTGCTGCGCGTCCAGAAAGCGTTGCAGATCGTGCGGGTCGCTCATGATCCGCCCAACCGGCCGCCGCCGCGCCGGTTCCGGAGCCTCCGCGCCCGCCGATCGTTTCGGGGGTGGAGGTGATCATGCTCGAACACGTACCCCATTGGCTGGGCAAGGCGCTCGCCAACGTCCGCGCCGGCGCCGACAAGCTCGCGATCGCGCAAGCCGGGCTGGGGAGCGTGCCCTCGCTCGATCTGACCAGCCCCGCCTTCGCCGATGGGGCGCGGCTGCCCGAGCGCTTCACCGCCGATGGCACCGGCGTGTCGCCGCCGTTGACCTGGGGCACGCCGCCCGAGGGCACCACGCTGCTGGCGCTGCTGGTCGAGGATGCCGACGCGCCGACGCCGCAGCCGCTGGTTCATGCGGTGGTGTGGGGCATCGCTGCCGATGCGGGGCGGCTCGCAGAAGGCGCGATCGTCGCCGATGGCGCAGGCGACGGGGAGGGCCGCGACGTGGGCCGCAACTCGTTCCGCCGCGAAGGCTGGCTGCCGCCCGACCCGCCCACCGGCCACGGCCCGCACCGCTACGCTTTCCAGCTCTTCGCGCTGGACGGCGACACGCCCGATCCCGGCGCATCGCCCGGTCGGGCGGCGCTGATCGCGGCGATGGCGGGGCATGTGGTTGCGGCGGGGGTGCTGACGGGCACCTACTCTCGCGGCGAAGAGGCGTTGGTCGGGCCGGCGGGAGCGGCGGCCCTGGCCTGACGGTGCGTCAGCCGGCGGGAAAACCGCCCTGGCTGACGATCACCAGCGCCGTCGTCGCGAACGCGGCGAGGCCGATGCAGAGACTGCGGATCATGGTTGTGGTCCTTTGGGGCGACGTGCCGGTCAGGCGACCGGCACGACGGGAACGGCGGCGCTCACCGCAACCGCGGCGACGAGCAGCGCGGCCATTGCGGAGACGACGAAGCGCTGGGCGGATTCGAGACGGAACGACATGGTGTTTCCCCTTTGGAGCATCGGCGCCGGATCATTCCGTGCCGACGCTCCAAGCTTTGCAGGGGGCGTGCCAGTTCGCTAAGGCATTGATCTGAAAGGAAGCGCCAGTTTGCGCCCCCTGGTGTCAGTAAATTGCGCCAACACTCCAGCCGACCTTGCGCCAACCTTTGGCGGAAAGCCCGTCAGGCAGCGTGGATGCGATCGCGCCCGTCCTGCTTGGCGGCGTAGAGCAGGCGATCGGCGCGGGCGAAGGCCTGGTCCTGCGGCTCGCCCGGCTGGATCGCGGTAACGCCCGCGGAGAAGGTGATCTGGCCCAGCGGCGTCGGGTTCTCGCGGCTGCGGAAGTGCTTGTCGGCGGTCACCGCGCGGGCGCGGTTGAGCATCGCCGTCGCGGCGGTCAGGTCGAGCCCGCTGAGCAGCACCGCGAATTCCTCGCCGCCGTGGCGCACCACCAGGTGCGGCGCGCACTCGTTGGAGAGCACGTTGGCGATGGCGCTCAGCACCCGGTCGCCGACGCCGTGGCCGAATTCGTCGTTGATCCGCTTGAACCGGTCGATGTCGACGACGGCCAGGCAATGTGGCCCGCCGTTATCGCTGCGCGAGGCGAACGCTTCGTCGAACGCGCGCCGGTTGGGCAGCCCGGTCAGCGGATCGCGC
>Ga0210040_10000929_pt1 | contig 46552 bp, 33 predicted proteins | sample CryGeyCG12114_NA_FD_185462 | JGI IMG/M metagenome (GOLD analysis project Ga0210040, IMG submission 185462) | Groundwater microbial communities from aquifer - Crystal Geyser CG19_WC_8/21/14_NA (SPAdes) (version 2) | ecosystem: Environmental > Aquatic > Deep subsurface > Groundwater | place: USA...
AAGACATTCAAGATCACACTTTCTTTTTCAACACCTTATTACTTTAAACTTGCCAGTACCTTGTAAACCTAAATCGAAATTCCTCAGCAATTTTGCAAAAAATATCTCCTCACCCATTCATTCTTCTTCGCTTAATTTAAACTAAAAGAGAGACCTTAAATTACTGTTGGTGACTTTAGCAACGTAAGTTATATTTTTCACCACCACAGAAATAGGGCTTATTCTTACCCGCGCCAAAACTAAAAATGTAAATTGCGTAAAGGTTTAGAAATTCTGTTTGCTTTATCATGCACCGACCCAAAATATTACAAAAGGCCAGCAAAGACCGCGTAGGCCAGAAACCCGGTACTTTTGAGGTACCAAAAGATACTTTAAAGCCCCGTTTGTTCCTGATTTCTTTTGATGGGGACTTTTATGCTGAAAAAGAATACACCCATTACGAAGAATTAAAGGCTTTTTACCAACAACATCCGCACGCCCGGCACTGGCTTGATATTCGGGGCTACGACAACTTGGAATTACTAGAGAAAATCCGGGTCGATTTTCATATTCATGCTTTGCAAATGGAAGATGTGCTGAATGATTACCAGCGCCCGAAAATAGAAGAAGACCAGGACCGGCTTTTTATTGTTTCGCGCATGCTGGCTTTTACGCCCGGCAAAACCATTGAGGACGATCAGCTCTCTATTTTTACGGGCCCTAATTATATTATTACCTTCCAGATAGATTACGAAGACTGTTTGGACCCGCTGCGGATAAGAATACGCCAGGGCAAAGGCACCATTCGCAAACAGCCCATTTTGTATATGGCTTATGCCATAATGGATGTAATAGTAGACAATTATTTTCCGGTTTTAGCTGAAATAAGCGATTACCTGGAATCTTTGGAAGATTGCCTTTTTCGGCAGCCCAACAAACAAACCCTGAACCTGATTTTGAATATTCGCCGCGAAGTAGCCAAATTACGCCGCATTATCTGGCCCGAACGCGACAAAATAAACGAATTACTCCGCGACGAAGATCTACTGCCGGAGCCTTTACGCATTTATTTTAAAGATACCTACGACCATATTGTGCAGGTAATTGACTTAATGGAAAATTACAAGGAAATAACCGGCAACCTCACTGAACTATACTTATCTAACGTGAGCAACCGCATGAACGAAATCATGAAGGTACTCACCATTATTTCCAGTATTTTTATTCCGTTGAGCTTTGTGGCCAGTTTGTACGGCATGAATTTCTCGCGCGAAAACCCGCATGGCGGCGTTAACCCGCTAAACATGCCGGAATTGTACCATCCGTACGGCTACATTATTTTACTCAGTGCAATGGGTGTTATGATCTTGTTTCAGTTGTACTTTTTTTGGCGGAAGGGTTGGTTGAGTAGTTCGGAATAAGCGCTTTCTCCAGAGCCTCGTCTTTTTTTGGTTTCCCTACTAACTTGGCTAAAGTAGCATCGTAGTGCGGGTGGGTAGTCCGGAATAGTTCGTCCCAGAACCGGAAATACAAACCGTAATTGCCTTTAAAATACTGGTGGTGCATGTTGTGGCTCGTAGAAGTATTCAGCCATTTTCCTACGGGGCTGTTTACCACCCACTGCGGATATATTTCGTAGCCCAGGTGCCCATACACGTTGTATATGGTCATGAACAACAAGAAAGCCAGAATGGCTAAAGGATGAATGGGAATAAGCAGGGCAATCACAAAAATAATGCTGCCTTCTACTACGGCTTCCAAGGGGCTAAAAGCAAAAGCGGCCCAGGGCGACGGATTGGTAGAACGGTGATGCAGCAGGTGAAAAACTTTAAACAATTTGGGGTGATGCATCAGCCGGTGCGTGAGGTAAAAATAAGCATCGTGTATCAGCAGCGACAGTACAAAGCTGATTACAAAATACGCCCCGCCATAATCGGCAATATCAGTATAAATACGGGTATGCGACCGCACGGCCGGCAGCAGCAAAACTACCCCAATTAAAGCAAAAATAATAAAGGTAAAAAAGGAATAGCCGATTTCGCGATAGTAATCTTTATTCTTCGGAAACCGGGACTGGATTTTGCGAGAACTGAATTTAAGCTGGTATAGCCGGTAAAATATAAAAAAAGCCGGACCGGCAATAAGCAAATACCGGAGCGCTAAAACTAAATAAAACAGGAAAAAGCTTTTTACATTCATAAGTAAAACAGGTAAACCATGACTTGTATTCACCTTATTTAACAAAATTGTTAATTAAAAAATTTCATTTTTCCCAGCGGTTACAACTTACCTAACTAACCCGGAATTTTACTTATCCCGAAAATAAACCTGTTGCAAATCTTTATTATTGGCCAGGAACAAGGAATAAATATTGGTATTGGCATTAAACTGTAAGGTTACCGGTAAACGGTTATTTAAAGCTTGTTTGCCGATAAGTTTGGCTTGATAATTATATAAATAAGTTTTGTGCGGACCGGTTTCTGTTAGGACATAAATGCGGTGCAGCGGCCCAAAATCAAAGTATTGCAGCAGCCGGCGCGAAGAAGTGATAAAGTTTCTTTCCAGCAGCAATCTTAAGTTCTGATCGAAGAGGCTTACTTTACCGGCTTCCTGTTTGCTGATGATGTACGATTTGTTTTCCGGCTCCGCCAGTAGTTCAAACGTACTTCCTTTCTTGCGGCCCGGAATTGATTTACGTTGCACTACTTTTCCGGCAAAATTTATTGTAACCCGTTGCCCATCCTGGGTTAAAACAGTAAACCGCGACTGGCTAAAAGATGCTGCGGACTGGATAAAAACGCCGGGACTGATGGGGGTTTCCAAATCAACCGGGAAACTGGGGTATATTTCTCCCTGCGGGTTGTAGGCGTAGATGTACCCGTTTTGCTCCACTATTAATATTACATCGCGGCCGTTTATTTTTACTTGCTGCGGAGCCGCAGCCAGCGGTGCTTCCAGTACTTTCGGATTCCAGCCTTCCTGAATATTACCATCCGGATCAAACATTAGTAACCCGCCGGCGCTGTTGCTGATTAGAAACTGGTAATTCCGGTTTTGTTTAAAATCAAAAACTGCCAGGTGTTGCGTCTCTACGGTATCGGGCAAATTAAACGGAAAATTTTCCACTGCCCGGCCATTCTGATCGAGGCAATATATCCGGTGCGCCGTGGCAAATAACTGCTTGGCGGCTTTATCCCGTCCTAAATAAACCTGGTAAACCGGCGAAACCAAGGCTTCCGGTAAAGTATCAGTCCAGATAATTTGTCCGTTGCTGCCGATGCGGTGTAAAGCTAAAGTTTCGTCCTGCACCAAAAAACCGCCATTGCGGCCAGCCTCGGTAGCCACCGGCTCTGGTAATAATAAGGTTTGCACGTTGTTGGGCAAGGAAATTAAATTTTGCAGATCAAAAGCAGATTCGGGTTCTTGTTTATCCGGGGCTATTTCGGGGTGCGTAGCAACAAACGTGGTGTAGTACTGACTATCTTTCTGACTGAACTGCAGCGCCAGCTGGTTTATTTTTTTAAAGAACGATTCGTTTCGTAAAAGGCTGCTGCGGTGGTTTTCGCGTACTTGCCGGTTGAGCAAACGCCAGGCCTGGCGGGTATTAAGGTACAAACTAAAATTAGCTTCCTGCTGGGTGTTTTCCAGAAAAAGTTTTTGGGTTTCCGTTTCCGACCATACCTGTCCTGCTTTTAGGTCGGCCAGTACGGTACGCAGCGTAGTTACATCGGGAGCAAAAATAAAATAATCTTCTACTTGCGTAACATAACACTGCTCAAAACCGCGAGCCACCGAGCCAAACAAGAGCATAGGAAATTGTGGTACCGGCACCGGCTGTAAAGTATAGCCTTCGTACCGGGTCCCATTCGCGCGGCCGGTTCCGGTAGGTTGATTTATAAAAGTTTGCAGCAGCGCCGCCGATAAACGGGGATTACCGGAGCGGGCAAAAATAACTTTCTCCATATCCGCCTGGTTCTGGTTGGTTTCCAGATAGGCAATGCCCATTTCATGCCGGAAAGTACGTACCAGGCTATCGGCGGTTACTACCTGGGGTTCCCAGTTAATATTTTTATCCTGGGCATTAAAGTGCCGGAACGTGCTTATTTGATCGGCCCCTACATGTATAAAAAAAGCCGTACGGGCCGGTAATAATTTCCTTAAATTAAACGGCTGAGGGCTTTGCGTTTTTACCTGGTTATAGAAAGAACCTTTAAGCGGCTCCGGATTAGAAAAACCGTTAATTAAAAATTTATTTTTTTGCTTTTTCAGGCCCAGCATACTGCTGCGGCACAAGCTGGCCAGAAAGGTAATATCGGGTTGTAAATTATCTTTCAGGAATAAGCTTAAAAATTGCGGGATATGGTGGTAATTAACAAAAATATGGGCAAAAACATCCCCTTGCTTCAGGTAATTGATATCCTGGTATTCCGCCGCCGGCGATTCTATTTGCTCACGGTTTATTTTCCGGATGATTTCTTTTACCAGTTCAAAGTTAGCGCTGATAACTAAATTATTATGGTAGGAAAAATAATAAAAGGTATCGCCGATACGCTGGTTACGGATGCTGACAATCTGAAAATCCTGGTAGGCAAATACTTTTTGGGTAAAGGCTTTGCTTTTATTTATATTATCAACTAAGGTCCGGATAAAACGGTGTTCCCCTACCGTATTAACCGGAATATAAAAAACAAAATCAAAATCGGTTTTACTTACTACGTGCAGGGAAGTAAGTAAGGTCTTGCGTTTTAAGAAGCGGCTGGCTCCTTCGTTGCGGCCCGCCAGGCTATCGAGTACGGCAATATTATCCATTAAGGCGCCTACCGATTGCATGGAAGTGAGGTTCTCCCAGAAATCTTCTTTCTGCAGATCGCGCAGCAAGCGGGTATGATCTGCCGACTCGACAATAAAAACGGCATCTTCGGGTACTAAAGTCCAGAGATTTACTTTTTCTTTGGCTTCGGTCCATTTAGTAAACCCATACATACCTGCCACCACCAGCAGCAATAACCCGACGAGGTAAAAAAAATACTTCTTTGGCATTCAACGGAATTTGGGATATGCAAAATAAGCAAAATACTTTAACCCGTACTAATTACTGTTTCCGAATGGTATTTATCCCTTTCTAATTATACACTTTTATTTAACCATCAGCAAGGCTTTTTGAAGTTTTGGTTTGGCCGGAAAAATATTCTCCGATACCTTTACCCCCATAGCCTTAGAAGTAAAACGAATTAAATGAAACTTGTTATACAGCGGGTAAAAGAAGCATCGGTTAAAATTGCCGGCCATACCAAAGGTTCCATTGGTGCGGGCTTACTGGTGCTGGCCGGTATTGCCGCCGACGACAATGAAGAAGATTTAGACTGGTTAGCAAAAAAAACCGTACAGTTGCGCATTTTTAATGATGAAGCCGGTAAAATGAACCGGAGTTTGCCGGAGACCGGTGGCGATATTTTGCTCATCAGCCAGTTTACCTTACATGCCAGCACCAAAAAAGGCAACCGGCCTTCGTATATAGCCGCTGCCCCGCCCGAAATAGCTATTCCGCTTTACGAGCGCTTTATTTGCTTATTAGAAGAGCAACTGGGCAAACCCATCCAAACCGGTACTTTTGGCGCCGACATGCAGGTCAGCCTGCTCAACGACGGCCCCGTAACCATTATCATCGATTCTAAAAACCGGATTTAATAGTTCGTTATTTGTTGTTCGTTGTTGGTTCTTGATTCTCCTAAATCAACTTTCAATCTTTAACATTTAACCTTTAACTTTGCAACTTTTAACTTGTTTGAAAATACCGTGGACTATGGACCATGGACTATGGACTAAAAAAACATGACCTTACAAGAAGCACAAGCCAGCGTAGATAACTGGATAAAAGAAAACGGCATCCGGTATTTTAACGAACTTACAAACATGGCCATTTTAACCGAAGAAGTAGGCGAAGTAGCCCGGCTGATTGCGCGCCAGTACGGAGAACAATCGTTTAAAGAAAGCGACAAAGGCCAAGAATTAGGCGATGAATTGGCCGACGTTTTATTTGTGCTGATTTGCCTGGCAAACCAAACCGGCGTTGACCTTACCCAAGCTTTAACGGCTAACCTGGCTAAAAAAACTGTCCGGGATAAAGACCGCCACCAGCAGAACGAAAAGCTACAGTAATATACAGAAAAGGAAACGCCGCACCCGCTTTAAGCTGGGTGCGGCGGCATATTAAGCAACCGGCTCCGGCTGTAATTTCACTAATATTCCGTTTTCCAGCACCGGGATAACGTCGTAAACATCTTCCTGAAGGCAAAAAACAATATCTTTGGTAATATCCAGGTTTCTAAGCCGCTTTACGTGCGATGACTCGGCTAAAAACGCTAACTTATCGGCTTGGGCTACCCGGTACAGATGTTGAGCGGCCAACGTGGCGTCATTGGCGGGTTTAAAATCGGCGGCCAGTCTTTCGGCTAAAGCTCCGGCAAATAACGTATCTTCCAGGTTAAAATTACCTTTCCAGCCCGCGCAAACAACCAGCAAATCTTTGCTTTCGGCTTTAGCCAGGGCCGCCACACTGCCAACGTTTAAGAAAGCACCGGCTACTACCTTATCGGCCGCCATAGAAAGCCGGATGGCGTGGGTACCGTTGGTAGTTGTCATGATTAAAGTTTTGCCTTTAATGGCCGGCTCCATATAACTGAAAGGAGAATTACCCAAATCAAAACCTTCGGCTTTGCGGCCTTCGCGCTCGGCAGCTGTTAAGTAACCCGCCTGTTTTTGGTTTAAACAATCATCCAGGGAGCTAACCGGAATTATTTTTTCTATGCCGTGCGCAAAAGCCGTTACCATAGAAGAAGTGGCGCGCAAAACATCTACCACTACTACTACTTTGCCCGGCAACTCATACAAATGCAGGAGTTCGGGGCTAAAGCATACATCAATTAAAGGCATCGTTTCGTCGATAGTCCATGGTCCACAGTCCACAGAAGTAATAAATATTGTTTAGTCGATAGTTCATGGTACACAGTCCACAGAAATAATAAATCTTGTTTAGTCGATAGTTCATGTTCCACCGAAATAAGAAATACATTCATCTGAACACAAGTCTTTATTCCCGGATTTGCTCGCGGCGGTGTACGGTGATCTACCAACAGTAAACTAAGCTTTATAAAAAGGCAGTTTTACCACGTTTGCTTTTAAGTTACGGTTCCGGACTTTAATATAAATTTCGGAACCGGGCGTGCTGTACGTTGTTTGTACATACCCCAAACCTACACCTTTGCCCAGCGAAGGCGATTGCGTACCGGAAGTTACTTCACCAACTGTTTCACCAGCTTCGTTTACAATTTCGTAGTGGGCGCGCGGTATGCCTTGTTCAGCCATTTCAAAACCAACGAGGCGGCGCTGTACGCCTTGTTCTTTTTGTTGCCGTAGATTTTGGGAGTTTGTAAAATCCTTACTGAACTTGGTAATCCAGCCCAATCCGCCTTCCAGCGGAGATGTCGTGTCGGTTATATCATTGCCGTACAGGCAAAAGCCCATTTCCAGGCGTAAGGTATCGCGGGCGCCCAATCCTATCGGTTTGATACCGTAAGGCTGACCAGCGGCCATTATTTTATCCCACACCGTACGGGCATATTCATTGGGTACATATATTTCGAAACCACCGGAACCGGTATATCCCGTAGCCGATACGATTACGTTGGGCACGCCGGCAAATTCGCCGCGGGAAAAAGTATAATACACCATGCCGGCCAAATCCAGGCTGGTAAGCGGTTGCAAAGCCGCAATGGCCTGCGGGCCTTGTACCGCAAAAAGAGAAATTTCGTCGGAAATATTTTGGAGCGTTACGCCTTCGGTATTAAACCGGCTTATCCAGTTCCAGTCCTTTTCTATGTTGGATGCATTTACCACCAGCATGTAATCTTCTTCGGCAAAACGATAAACTAATAAATCATCTACAATGCCGCCTTCCTGGTTGGGCAAACACGAATACTGCACTTTGCCATCGGTCAGTTTAGCGGCATCGTTGGTGGTTACCCGCTGTATCAGTTCCAGGGCTCCAGGTCCTTTCACCAGAAATTCGCCCATGTGCGATACATCAAATATTCCGACCGCTTTGCGTACAGTATGGTGCTCGTCCAGATCGGAAGAATACCGTACAGGCATATTGTACCCGGCAAAGGGCACCATTTTAGCCCCAAGGGCTACGTGTAAATCATTTAAGGCAACTTTTTTTAATTCCATGCCGGCAGCTTATTTTATGCGCTTTTTCAGAGCGCAAAAGTAGGTATTTAAAGTAGTTTTGGAAAATGAAACTCAATTATATTCGCTGGCAATGGTATGATGCCGCTTAAAACAATTTATTTGCTGCAGCTTTTATTATTCTAAATTTACCAGTGCCATATGCTGGCCGTCCGGAGAAGGCAATAGAAAATGCGACAAGAGGTATTATTTAAGTTCCAGCAGGACTACTGCAGTGGGCGGCAATTGTACTTCGAGAGCGTTATTTTTTAGTTTGGCGCCTTTAAAAACCTGGGGCTTTATTTTCTCCGGATTTTGGAAAGTATTGTGGCCCTGCATTTTGCCGGAAGTAAGTATGCGGCCGGTTATACTGTTGTATTTCTTACCCGCCAGGTTTATGGTTATTTTCTGGCTGTTTTGAGGATCGATATTAACCAGGGAAATATGGGTAAGGTTGTTGGCATCGCGCGAAGCCGAACCCGATATAGCCGGTAATTTATTTTCGCCCAACTTATAATCGTTGGTTTTTATTTGTAAAGGCAACAGATGCGCATCTTGGTGCACATTATACATTTCCATTACGTGGTACGTAGGCGTTAAAATCATTTTTTCTTCGTCCGTCAGAATAACCGCTTGTAAAACATTTATAGCCTGGGCCAGGTTGGCCATGCGCACACGGTCGCTGTGGTTATTAAATATATTCAGGGTTACGCCGGCAATCATGGCATCGCGCATGGTATTTTGCTGATATAAAAAGCCCGGATTCGTATCCGGTTCTACATCGTACCAACCGCCCCACTCATCTACTACCAAAGCTATTTTTTTCTCCGGATCATATTTGTCCATAATGGCCGCATGTTTTGTAACCAGTTCTTCCATGAGCAAAGCCTGTTGCATAGTGGCAAAATATTGCTGCTCGGTAAAATCGGTAGACGATCCTTTTTTATTCCAGTCGATAACCGAATAATGATGCAAAGCCAAGCCCTGCATTAAATTCAGGGGAATATTTTTCATGAGGATCTCGGTAAAACGGTAATCGCCGGAGCTGGGACCAGCAGCAATCCGGAACATATTTTTAGCGTTGGAGAAGCCGGTCATATAAGAAGCATACTGCCGGTACAGGTTAGTATAATATTCCGGTACCATGTTACCGCCGCAGCCCCAGGGCTCGTTGCCAACGCCCCAGTATTTTACGTTCCAGGGTTTTTCCTGCCCGTTCTGGCGGCGCAAATCGGCCATGGGTCCTTTACCATCAAAATTAACGTATTGCACCCAATCAGTTAATTCCTGTACGGTTCCGCTTCCCACATTACCGGCCAAATACGGCTCGGCCCCTAACAATTGGCACATATTCAAAAAGTCGTGCGTGCCAAAGCTATTATTCTCGGTTACGCCGCCCCAGTTGGTATTTACTATGGCCGGCCGTTTATCTTTCGGGCCAATGCCGTCTTTCCAATGATAAGTATCGGCGAAGCAGCCACCCGGCCAGCGCAGATTAGGTATTTTCAATTTCTTTAAAGCTGCCACTACATCGTTCCGGACGCCATTGGTATGGGGAATTTTAGTATTGTTTTCGCCTACGTAAAACCCACCGTAAATACAGCGGCCTAAATGCTCGGCGAAGTGCCCGTAAATTTGCCGGCTGATTATTCCTTTCTCGGCATCCGCTTGTAATACGCCCTGGTTTTGAGCAAACAGGATTTGGGAAAACAGATTTAAGAATAAAATTAAAAAACTCTTTTTCATGCTTATTTGAAACCGATTTACTTATTGGTTGAAGTAAATGTAGGGATTGCCGTAATTATTAACAAATAAACCAGGCGGCGCAAATTACCCTTCAATTACCGATATTAGGCCGGGAGCTGGAAAACAGAAAGATATTGCTGGCCTTGGTATTTATTAGCATACCGGCCGGCTACAATAGTTTAGGGGCTTACTAATTAAGTAGAACTTACCGGTTAATATCTCTTAAATAATTTTCAAAGAATTTTAATCTATATAGAATAACAGATATATTAACAATATATTATAAATATTCAATATAATCTTGCCCTCGTCCTACTAAATTTTCAATGTCTTAGGCCTCTTTTTCACAATTTAGAAACGAATCATCCATACTAATTTATTTATAAAAATTATTTGAAAAAACATACGTATTTAGTTGCACGTATAATTTTTATAACTAATTTTATGAATAAATCTATCCCGGCATACTTCATAAAATAAACCTATTGGCAGCAACTTAACTCATCAAGTTGCTGCCAATTGGAAGAATACTAATACTTAGGAATAATTAATCATTAACCTTTAAATATAAATTAGTATGAAAAAACAACTATTCAGAACCTGCTTTTTAGCAGCCACCATGTCCATTTTGTATGCTTGCGCCCCAGACGAACAAGTAACAGCAGAACTCGATGCTATTTCCCAATCCGAAAACACTAACGGGATGGTATGCGATGAAATTACCTTTGAGAATAACGTTAACCGTGATGCAAATGGCTTTGTTTCTTCGGTTCAGAGTACGGGAGGAAAAACCATTGGCGTTATGGGGGTAAGACGAAGTTATATTTATCCCTTTAAGGCGTATGAGACAACTAACATGGCCAATCTTTTTAATACAACCGGCACCACCAAGCCCGCTCACAGCGACGATGACGATTTGATCCAGGCCGAAACAGGTAATGTTCTTATTGTTAATCAGACCTCTACCGCCGCTTATACCGATGATTTTGCCAATGGCGCGAAGATGACCTTGGATTTTTCTTCCTTAGGTAGCGTTACCCTTAATTCCTTAACGGTTCTGGATAATGAAGAAGAAGGTTCCAAGGCTGTGGTATACCTACAAGACGGTACTACCCAAACCTTTGCCTACCCCATGACCGGGGATGGTGGCGTGGGAACCCTGATGTTTGGAACCAATGGCACCAGTAATGTAGTAAAATTAGAAATAATTCTGGGACCAGAAGGTACACGGGTTGGTTCCGGAGCAATTGATAATATTAAATTCTGCTACGGAACATCGGTATATGGCTGCACCCGTACCCAGGGCTACTGGAAAAATCATGCCTCCGATTCTAAACACTATGATGCGACCTGGGCAAAAGTAGGTGAAAGCACTATGTTCTTTAAAAGTGGCGTGACATATTACTCCATTCTGGGAGTACAACCTAGAGGTAATGCTTATTATACATTAGCTCATCAATATGTAGCCGCTACTCTTAACATGAAGGTTGCCTCTGCCCCCACCGCAGTTGTGACAGCCTATAACCAGGCCACTACTTTCTTTAACACTTACACGCCGGCTCAGGTGGCGGGAGATAAAAATTTACATAACCAAGCCACAAAATTAGCCGGAATTTTAGATGATTATAATAACGGAAAAACTGGTCCTGGTCACTGCGACTAATATTACTCATCTACCATAACAAAGTAATTGGTAATATATTTAAACAAACACTGCCAGCTATACAGCTGGCAGTGTTTGTTTATAGCAATAGTTTTGACAAGAAATTACTTAATCAAAGCAACTCGTTTGTATTCTGTTTTACCATTCAGGTTAACACGGCAGATATAAATACCACTGGCATATTTCCCGCCGTCGAACGTGTATTGGTAAGCCGTGCCGGATTTGGCTTTGCCTTGGTGTAAAGTTTTGATTAAGCCGCCCGCCGACGATAAAATATCTACGGTAAGCTCACCATCTTCTTCCGCCGAAAAAGATACCGTTGTTTTATCGGCAAAAGGATTGGGTACAGCCACAATTTTGTTTGCAGTTACATGCGTATCGGCAAGTTCACTTTTATCGGCTATGCGGGAAGATAAGGGCGCCAAGGCCAAAGTTGCCGGGCTGGCTTCTTCGGGCACATAAGGCGAAAGGTGAGCACCCGCAACAGGGCCTTCAAATTTACCATCCGGCATTTGCCAGGCTACGGTAACGTGGTCGCCGGCCCAGAATTCTGCGTGTTGCGCTTCTATATAATACTTGCGGCCGGCTTGCAGGTAAATCGGTGCCGATTTCTGGGTAGCATATTTTTTATATTCTCTGAAGTTGGTCCGGCTGGTATTATAAGCAATTAACTGCGCATGGGCCGGATCATCATTGGTACTTAAAAGAAGCCGGGTAGCATCGTCACCGGAAATCCAGAAAATATAGTTACCGGTTTGGGGCGGACAAATATAACCCAGAATACGGGCGGTAAAATAATCGCCTTTGTTATTAGCTTCAAAAGAAGTTAAAGAAGAAACCAGGGGTTTACCGGATAAATCGGATACATTGTATTGCTCCCGTAAAATGGTGCCACTGGCAGTGCAGTTCTGGCTTACCAGCATTTCCAGGGCTTTATCGGCCTGCACAAATCCCCAGCCCGTAAGGGCATCATAACCAACATCAAAGCCAGCCGTAACCGGATCATCCATATCCAAAGCTGTTTTTACTAATAATTCTTGTACCGCAGCCGGCGTCAGGGGCGTCTGGCTTAGTTCCTGCAGCAAAGCGGCCACTCCCGCTACATGCGGCGTTGCGGCTGATGTGCCCAGAAAATTAGGAAAACTGTCGGCATCTTCCGGAATGTCAAAGCCAAAAAAGGTGGTATTACCTCCATCCGGACCGACCAAAGTTGGCTTATTACGGACTTTACCGCCAATTGTACCAGTATAATTTCCGTCGGCAGAGATAACCACCGGGGTGCCGCCTAAAGACGAGAAGGAATTTATCACCGGTACCTTTACATTATTATGGTATATTGGTTTATTATACCAGGCGCTGGCACCTACGGCAATGGCCCCTTCGGCATTAGCATGACCGTAAAGAGTAGAACTATTGGTATTATATTCTACCGGATAAGCATCACCGTAATTTACCCATTTAATCAGTTTGGGGTCCGGACCGCTGTACTTGGTAATCACAATTTCTATGTCTATGGCTTCATAAGTGCTAAATCCAATTGATTCGACCGGATCGCTGCCAATATTAATAGACATAGAAGATAAAGAGGTTAGCAGGATACCTTTATAAAAAACCAGTAAATCCAGATCGGTGCGGGCACCCGTGCCGCCACTAACCGAATAAAAAGGATCGTCCCACTGAAAAGGCATTTGGAGAACGCCACCCGCCGGAATATGAATGGTTTGGAATATATCGCCGTGGCCAAAATCGTGCGCTACACCATAATCAACCCCATCTATAACAACCGATTTGCCGGAGTTTTTAAAAGCTGCCTGGTAAGATTGCCGGGCCTGGTTGCCGGCCGCGCTAAAATAAGTTACATTCTTTTTTACTACTTCATTTACGGCCTGGGCTACAATGCCATCCTGAAACATGGGTTCGAAATAATACAGTATATCATCCATAATAATATTACAACCAGCTTCGGCCAAGTTAATTATGCCATTGGCAAAGGCCGCCTGCCCCGGGTAAGCCGAATGAAAAGCTATTTTGGCGCTTGGCGCTACGTCGTACACCGTTTCGGCCATGGCGCGGCCTTCGTCGGTGCCCTCGTCAAAATCAGACAAAATTTGTACGTCGGCCGGCAAATCGCCGGACGCAATACCTGCGGCTACCCCGTCGGCATCGGCCCCGTAAGTATCCGACAAAATACCTATTTTGGAACCTGCCCCGGTAACCCGATACATTTTTTGTACAACATCGGCTTTGATAGCCGCTTTACCCTGCGATTCTATTTTCCCGGAATTTCGTAAAGGCGCGTAAGCCGGCGCCACACTGTTTAACTGGCTAATGGTTTCTAATTTATCGATTTTACCAATCGGGAAAAAACCCGATACCATGCGGCCATAAACAGAACCATTTTTTAGACCTAATTGCTGTAAGTGTTGGAGTAGCTCCTTTCCGTTTTCCAGGTTCGATACCGCATCTATGGCTACATAGTTATCTTTTATTTGTAAAGCGCTTATTTTTTTAAAATTAGCAGGTTCGGTTTGTATGGCGTTGGTTCTGGCATTTGCGGAGGCGGCTTGGGGTTGCAGTTCCCGTAAGGCGGCGGCGGTTTTATATTTAATACCTTTGGCAGGTTGGCCGGCCTGGGCCAAACCTAAATTACTATGGATACAAATAAGCGCCAGAAAAATAAAGTTGCGCATTACTCCGGGTAAATCTTGTTTCATGAAGATATTTTTTGAATTAAACTTTAGAAGAGAAATAATTTGTAGAAGCCTCTATTTAAGATGATGGAGGTATGCTTTATTGGGGGGGGACAACACTTGTATAATATAAATATTTTTACCTGACGCATTTAAAAAATTCAAAATAAATCTATTTCCAATCATCGAACTACCGCTATTCAGTAGACAATTTATATACATATATATTACTTTCAAATATATTCTCTTTATATCTCCTGCTAACATAAATATTTAAATTCGAAGCTTGATAGGTACAATTAAATCTGTGTAAAGGCCAAACTAAAAGAATTAATTGCAAGTATTAGTTATCCGTGCAGGTACCAACCAACTCTTTTAAGTAAACAGGCGAACGTAATTTCCGGTATTTTCAGTTAGTAAATTTTCTTTTGCCCGAGTAGCCCTTGCATAAAACTTGGCTGGAGCCTCCGCCTTAGAATTGTATAAAAACAATTAACTACCGTACCAGGCTGGTAGGGTCAGCCAGACGTCAATAGCTATTTTAAGCGCCCTATGGTATCATTCTGACATAGGAACAGTATAACTGAGGGGAAATGCTTTACAGTTAGGTATAAGTATTGACCTGTTTTGCTGCAAAATCTTTCTATGGAAAATAAAAAATTAAAACTAAGTATTCTGGATCAGTCTATTGTTGGGCCGGGCATGACGGCTGCAGAGGCTTTACAGCAAACCGTGGAAATGGCTCAACTGGGAGAACAATGGGGCTATACGCGGTTCTGGGTATCGGAGCACCATAACATGACGGCTATTGCCGGATCGGCGCCGGAATTATTAATGGTAAAACTAGCCGATGCTACCCACCATATCCGGATCGGATCTGGTGGTATTATGTTGCCTAACCACAGTGCGTTAAAAATGGCGGAAAACTTCCGGCTCTTAGAAGCTCTCTTTCCGGGCCGCATAGATATGGGTATTGGCCGGGCACCGGGCGGCGACCGCGTTACGGCTTATTTGCTTAATCCGGCCAATGATTTTAGCGAAGACAGCTACCGCCAGCAATTAGATTATCTGCAGCTTTTTTTCTCCGATACGGCCGGCACCGAAAACGGACGTATCCTGGCCATTCCGCAGGCCGCTACCGCTCCCCAACAATGGATGCTGAGTTCCAGCGGCGGCAGCAGTACCCTAGCCTCGCATTACGGCATGGGGTTGGCCGTAGCTAAGTTTATAAACGGCAATGTAACGCCGGATATAATAACAGATTACCAGGCTAACTTTAAACCATCCGACCAGTTTCCGGCTCCTCACGCTGTTTTATCTATTATTGTGCTGTGTGCGGCCACCCCGCAGGAAGCTTACCAGATGCGCAAAGTGCTGGATTACCGGTTCATTCAGATGGAGCGCGGCAACTTTACTTCCCTGAGCACCTACGAAGATATCCGCAATTATGAATTTTCGGACATGGAGTTGCTCCGCCTTCAGGCGAACGCCGGGCGGGTTATTTCGGGTACGCCCGATATTGTAAAAACCGAGCTGATAAAACTGGCGGATAGTTTTAACGTGGATGAAATTGTGATTACCACCATGGCAGCTTTTGCCGAACGGAAACAATCTTTCCGGCTGCTGGCCGAAGCATTTGAACTAAGCCAGGAATCAGCCGCTAATCGGCATTAATTTCGATTAAGAAATCAATTTGAACTTGAATAATTAAGCATTAATTTAAACTTAAAAATAGAACTATGAAAAAAAGAAACTTAGGCAGCCAGGGCCCCAGTGTATCGGCTATGGGTTTGGGCTGTATGGGCATGAGCGATTTTTACAGTGGCCGCGACGATCAGGAATCTATTGCTACCATTCACCGGGCCCTGGAATTGGGCCTTAATTTCCTGGATACTGCCGATATGTACGGCCCTTACAAGAACGAAGAACTGGTGGGGCAAGCCATTCGGGGCAAACGCGACCAGGTATTTATTGCTACCAAATTTGGTATTGTGCGCGACCCCAACAATTCGGCCGCACGAGGCTTTAACGGCAGCCCCGAATACGTGCAAAAATCGGTAGAAGGCAGTTTGCAACGGCTGGGAGTAGAAACCATCGATTTGTATTACCAGCACCGGGTAGATCCGAACGTACCAATTGAAGAAACAGTGGGCGCCATGGGCAAACTCGTAAAAGCCGGCAAAGTACGTTACCTGGGTTTATCCGAAGCTTCGGCCCAGACCATAGAACGCGCCCACCAGGAACACCCTATTACGGCTGTGCAAACCGAATACTCGCTCTGGACCCGAGACCCGGAACAAAACCAGGTACTCCAGACCTGCGCGCGATTAGGCATTGGTTTTGTACCCTACAGCCCTTTGGGCCGCGGATTCCTGACGGGTGCATTTTCGTCGCCGGACGATTTTGAAGAAAATGATTACCGCCGGTTTAGTCCGCGTTTCCAGGGCGAAAATTTCTATAAAAATTTAGAACTGGTAGATAAAGTAAAAGCTTTGGCACAGGATAAAGGCTGTACGCCTTCGCAATTGGCCCTGGCTTGGGTGCTGGCGCAGGGCGAAACCCTGATTCCTATTCCGGGTACCAAACGCCGGAAATATTTAGAAGAAAATATCGGTACTTTAGATATTCAGCTCAGCGCAGCCGAACTAGCTGATATAGAAGCTATTTTCCCGCCCGATGCCGCAGCCGGTTTGCGGTATCCCGAAAACATGATGCAGTCGGTTAATAAATAACCATGCGGTAAGCCCTTCTTAAAAACTAAGAAGGGCTTATTTATAATTATATTATCGAAGTTGAATAAAATCAGATACCAGCCGAAAAGCTACCTGGCTGCGATCCCATCATGGCGTGGGCATACTGCGCCTGCTTTATATTATATTCAAAAGCCAGGCGTTTGTGGTTGAGTAAATCTACAATGGTACCCACCAGGCACAACCCGCCGGTAAAAAAATAAAGAATACCCAAACCAATATCGCCGATTAAAAACCGGTGTACCCCGGCAAACCCAAAAAAGCCCAGCAAGGTAACCAGTAAAATAAGTTGCGGCTCTTTCCGGCGGGCGCGGTAAATGTTAGTAAATTGCTGAGCCTGGTAATCGGTCATGTTGGCCATTATGTTCTGCACATAAGCCATTTCATCGGGCTCTAAATCGGCCATGTAGTTTATTGTATTTGCCATAGTTTTAATAGTTAGGTTTTAAAGTAATATTAAAAAATCAGAAACTAATTCTAATTGATAAGCCGCGTTGCCTTAACGAGGTACCATTTCCATGGCTTTTTAAAAGTCCGGCACCAGTTATCTGGTCTGATTTTTATTTAAAGTAATACCGATAAAATGGCTTTCAATAGCTTATTCCGATAAACAGCCTAAAATTGCCGGTAAGCGAGCTATTTTTTACTTAAATAGCAGGCAGGAATCATCAAATAAGGTAATAATTCCAGCACATCCACCAAAAAAACACAACCATTCGCCCGTTTGCTTTGCAGCCTTGAGCGACAGTAAATCTTATTGATTTTAATTTGCCAGTGAAAATATAGAATTGGCTTGAAATTTAATAAAATACTGGCAAATTGAGGATATGAATTAAAGATGAGCAGCCGCTTCCTACTAGGAGAAACCTGATTTAAGAAATAAAAGCAGTTGCTACTCCGGACATAGTGCTGATAACCGGAACTACTCCGTTTATTCAGTAGTTAGGGATAATTGAGAAAATATATGAGATTCAATACCTTCTTAATATTTGTTACCTTATTCAACTTTGGCTGCAACGCTAGAAAGGATTTGCCGTCGAAAGAACAAGGTCAAAGTTCTAGTACTAGTAAATTAAAAAGTAGTGCCATAGTAAAGCAAGACTCCATTAAATTACCTAATAATGTCAATTTATCTTCGAAGTACAAAGAAGGCTTTCCAAAAGAGTTATTACAATTTGTTCCGAATGAATTTGAAGTTTATAGTTTCCAAAAAGGTGATTTGAATAAAGATGGCTTAAGCGATTATATTTTAATTCTGGAGAATGTAGGAGACTCTACTAATATTCCGGAAGAAGAAAAAGAAGAGGAAAATGAATCGTATACTCCTCCCGAGCCAGGGTTACGAGTTGACCTGATTATAAGGCAAAAAGATAACAAACTTCAACATCATTCCAGCAATTATTACTTGCTTGCCAATAAAGAAGCAGACTTGTACAAGAATGATTCCATTATAATTTCGCCGGCTGAAGATGGTTTTATTACATCCTACAGTTTCAGTGGTTATGGACCATTGAGCATATATTCAAATCTTGAATTTCACTTCCAATACAGCAAAAAAAATAATAACTGGTACTTAGTTCAAACGGTGGATAAAACAGGATATAATAGTCCGGCAGCGGCTATGGGCATTAAAATGGGGGAGGCAAAAGAAAATAACCCGGAATATACTCAAGGCCAATTAGACTCTTTAGAAGCAGTTATGAGTATGGACTTTAATAAAGAAGAGATTATAATAGAGACACCTAAAAATTTTGGAAGTATACCATTCGCCAAATTTAGAAAAAGCCATTATTTTCAATAAAACAACAATCCCTAACCACACCTATACGGCAGCTACGCCGCCGCATAGCCAAGTACGTTGGGCGGAATTCAAAATAACATACAATCAAACTAAAATGAAAGTTTGGATAACTTAATCATATGAAGACAAGGATTTTGTTGAGAAACTTAAAAGTATTCTGCGGAAGGCTGACCTTGAAGTACTAGACGTAGAAAATGAAATTTTACCAGGGGATAATATTGTTGAAACAATTTATAAAGCTATTTTCGGAATCAGATATAATATTTGTTATTCTTTCTAAATCAAGTAGTAGTAGACAATGGTTCTCAACAGAAATAGGATTAATAATAAGTGAAATACATGATCATAGACATAAAAGAATAATTCCGATTCTTAAGGACAGAGAAGCACAAATTCCTCCTTTTATAAATCAATACCAATGCTTAGAAACTGTTTTAAAACCTAATTGATAGGAAAAGTCTATTTTTAAAAAGTGCTTAAACAGCTGAAAAATCGACTATAAAAGTTAAATTCCTTTTTCTAAAATAGGCCTGCTATACCTTTTAAAACAGTTTCTTAGCATTTTCAAGAAAAATTAAGATTCAGGTTTCTTATACTTTTACGTAATTTTTGATATTCCCTTAATAACTCATTGTAGCCGAGGGCTTCGCTTTCGGAGTTGTCCGTATTCAATTCAATTTCCTGAGCAATTGGTGTGTTGTTATACATTTCTCCTTGTCCGGCCACTAACCAATATAAATTCAGATCCGGATACAATAACATTAATTGCTTTAACTGCTCAATAGAAAGGTTTTGGCGACCGGCTTCAATGTGGGCGATGCCGGCCTTACCCAATTTTAATAATTCACCTAAAGATTCTCCGGTGAGGTTTTTAGTCTTTCTAAAAGTTTTTAATCTTCCACCAATCGTGCTGTTGTACATACGCAAAAGATTTGATTTTTTGTAAATAAGCTAAAAATGCAGGTTGTTTTATTTCTGCATTACCATTACGTCGTTCATCACAAAAGTAGAACCACCGGTAGCTTCGATATTATATACTTTCTGAACCCCACCGGCGTAATCGTACTTTTGCAGAACGGTAAAAGCTTCGTAATTGCCTGTTTTATTATCTAAGCACAATACTTTTTCGCCCACACTAATTTCGCCCATTTTGCGGTTACCGTTTTGCGTCAGCATCGGGTGGTTGGGCGTTGCTTCTATTATTTTGCTGCTCAGTTTTATTTCTTTACCGTTGCTGCTTTCTTTTTCTACAGCAGTCGTTACTACCAATTGGGTAATAGCGTAATTCTTAGCTTCGTGGGCTTTTAATTCTTTTACCAGTACTTTGGTGGTCATTTTCGTTTCCGGATCAAGGGTTAGAACTTCATCGCCGGGCAAAACATCTTTTAATAATTTTTTACCGCCGTTGGCCATTGCTACTAATTGGGTGCCCGGAAAGCAGATATCGTTGCCGTACGTAGCCGATTCTACTTTCATGTCTTTGCCCTGGTTTAAGCTTTTATATTGCTGAAAAGCCATTTCTTTGGAAAGAACATAAGAAAGCTTTAACACAAAATTCTTTTCTTCTTTATCGATGGCATGAATATCTTCGAAATACTGTTCCCAGATTTTGCCGTCGGTTTTAAAACTTGGCAGCAGGGCTTTGTATACTTTACCTTTCTCATTGGTGTAAAATACCATTAATCCCAGTTCCATCATGCCTTCTTTGGCCAGCAGCCGGTAAAGATCCATCCGCTTTTTTAAACCATCATCGCCGGTAATAAAGTAAGGTTTGCGCGATTCGTAACGATCCAGGATATAGGCGTTTTCAATTTTTACATAGGTTTCGTTGTCCAGGTCTTTTACCGTAAAAGTCTTGGCTTTCTGGTATTCGGGCAGCGTTATAGCCCGAGAAGGATCGGCCGGGTTAGCCTGAACGGTTAAGACACTACAAAATAAGATAAGGCTAAAAATAATCTTACGCATAATTGTTTTTTTAATTATAAAAGATAAGCGGTCCGTATCAACACGATTTAATTAGTGCCGACATCATGAGAAACAATAAATTAAGGTTAGATTTAAGAAACCTGCCGGAAAGCATCGGCAAAGGCCTGCATTTCGTCCATACGGCCAATGCTTACCCGGCACCAATCCTGGTTATTAAATTTCCAGAAACGCACGCTTACGCCTCTTTTCATCATTTCATCGGAGAAACGTTTCCCATCCATTTTCAGAGGGAACATGACAAAGTTGGTAACCGAGGGAATATACTCGTAACCTTCTTTTTTCAAAGTATCATACAAAAATTTCTTCGAGGCGATGGTTTTCTTCAGGGCATCTTGCATAAAAGCGGTATCCTGATAGCTAACTAAAGCTGCTTTGGCTGAGGTAGCCGAAATACCGCCAGCGCCATTGGTGTACTTATTCAGGGTTTTAATCATCTCTGGCTGAGCTAACATATACCCTACCCGTAAACCGGCAAAACCATAAAGTTTAGAAAAGGTACGGGCTACCATTACGTTTTGCCCTTTCTTCACGCAATCAATCAGGGTAGCCGATTTAGGATCGTCTACGTAATCAATATAAGCTTCATCAATAAAGATGGGCACTTTCTTCGAAACCCGCTCACAGAATGCTTTTAATTTGGCCGTATCTACTGCGGTTCCGGTCGGGTTATTGGGGTTACAGATATAAACCAGGGAAGTATTGCTGTCTATTTTCTTCTCCATCGCGTCTAAATCCAGCTTGTAGTCGGCGGTAAGCGGCACTTTTACCCATTTGGCGTTAAATTCCTCGGCACTATCGGGCAAATCAGCGTAGGTTGGGTCGCCGGAGATAATACTGCCGGTGCCGTTTTTGGCAAAGTGCATGGCGGCCGCTAATAACAAAGGCGAAGAACCGGCCCCCATCATGATATTTTCGGGTTGCAAGCCTTCATAATCAGCTATTTTCTTTCCCAGTTCCCGTATATCCATAAAGGCGTACCGATAACTGTTATCTATGGTTTCCTGAATGGCTTTTTTAGCTTTTTCGGAGGGGCCAAACGGGTTCTCATTGGCACTCAGGCGGGCTTTTAGCTCGGGCGGCGCTGCTAATATTACACTTTCATCCGTAATTCTTTTGCGAACCAGGCGGGCAGGAGCCGCCAGTATTTGGTTAAGAGAGCCAGATAAGAACGTTAGTCCTCCGGCAAATAAAGCACTGGATTTTAACCAATTGCGTCTGTTCATGGGAGCTGCCATAGTTTATCAGATTGTAAAGATGTATATCAATTTTAAATTTAACCTTTAGATGTTGAACTTGGATATTGCACCCGCTGATCGGTAATCCGGCCGTGCACCGAGGCTACTACGCTGCGCGCCGATTCAAAAGCCCCCGCCATCCAGGCGGTTAAGTAAGAGGTATGTTCGCCGGCGAAATACACGTTTTTATCGGGTTTTAGCAGGGCCGGGTAATGGGCTTTGCGATCATCGCTGCTGTAAACTGCCCAGCCGCCCAGGTTATATTTAGTTTTGTGCCAGCTTACCGAAAAAGAATTTTCAAACTCCTGTTTGTACTGCGGATGAATGAGATTGCCCTTCTCTAAAGCAAACTTTTCCCGCTCTGCCATCGACAGATCGCTGATTTTTTTGGCTTTATCGTTGAAGTTATAACAGCCAATCAGCATCCCTTTTGTGCCTAAATAATCGTTTGACGGGTAAAAAATTTGGGTCAGATCGTTGTTAGTATGGGTGATGCCGCCATATATCTGGTCGTCTTCTTCCCAGAAACGGCGCTTAAATTGCAAACCGATTTTTAAGGTTTGGATATAAGGTACAAAATCGATGGCCCGGCTAACATCAGAGGAAAAGTTATGATTGATGTTGCTTAGTACCGGTAGGGGCAAAGTACAAATGCACAAATCACCGCTAATTTCGTGTTCGCCTTGTTTGTCTTTATAAGTAATTTTTACGCCCGCGGGTACATTGGTAATCGATTTTACTTCGGCGCCTAACTTTAAAGAACTGCTTACCTTTTTTTCTAACGCCTTGGCAATATTATCCATGCCGCCAATGGCCTGAAACATGGTCATTTGCAGTTCATACGTATATTCGGCAACGTTATAGAAATCCGGATCTAATAAGCCCGACTGAATTATATCGGTTAGTTTATAGGGGTCGGCAATTTTACCTACTTTATCAAAAGCGCCTGGTGGCTCCAGATAACCGCGCCGGGCCGATGCTTTATATAACTTATCAATATCCAAACCACCTTCCGCCCGCAGGTATTCAATTACTTTAGCCGCATCTTCTTTATTCATGGCCAAATCCAGTTTATCCTGATCGATGGCCTTGGCCAATAATTCGCTCGTGTAGCCCCGCATATCATTATGAATTTCGCGGGCCCGCACTTTTTTATTCGATAATAAGCCTTTGCCTTCGCTGTAATAATAAGTGCTTTCGTTTACATTATTATATACCTCAACGGGCACGCCTAATTCTTTACAATAATGCAAGGTGAGCTTATGATGGTGCGGAATACGGGAAGGACCGGCATTAAAATATAAACCGTTATCGAAATTAGCAGTAAGTTCCGGACCGTTTTCCTCCTGATTGGCAGAACCTTTCCGCACACTGAATACCCGCCCGCCGGATCGTTGCCGTGCTTCCAGAATGGTGGTGCGGTAACCTAGTTTATTTAACTCATAAGCGGCCGTCATACCGGCCAAACCACCACCTAAAATCACAATGTGCTTTCCTTTAGCATCGCCCTGCAAGTTAAAGGCATAAGCGGGAGCGGCCGGCAATAAACCTAAAGCCATAAAAGCCGGATAAGCACTACCGGCCAGTAAAGCACTTTTTTCTAAAAATGATCTCCGGGATATTTGTTTCACGCTTATAGCAATTTTAGATTTATCAATTGAACACGTCTAAAGGTATAAAATTTACACGTATATTCTAATTATCTTATCAATTATTTCAGTTTCAGGTTTAAATATTAATTGTTTTTATCTAAAAGTATATGTTATTAATAAAACACCGTTCATTTTTAACACACGTTGATACATTTTCTTTTTTTTATTTGATAATATAAATAGTCCGAAATAAATATTCATTTTTTTACAATTAGCTTATAACCAAGCAGCCAAACCAGAATGTTGTTATGATTGATTTTATATTTAATAAGCGCTATTGATAAAGGCAGGAATTTCTTCAAGACAGCACCACAAAAATACCGCCCTGAAGCAACCACCCTATTTAAGAAACCTGCCGAAACGCATCGGCAAAAGCCTGCATTTCGTCCATGCGCCCGATACTTACCCGGCACCAGTCTTGGCCGGCAAATTTCCATTGCCTAACCCCCACACTTCTTTTCATCATTTCTTCTACAAAACGCTGGCCATCCATTTTCAAAGGAAACATAACAAAGTTGCTGGAAGAGGGAATATATTCGTATCCTTCTTTCTTAAGCACATCATATAAAAACGCTTTAGAGGCCAGGGTTTTCTGCAAGGCATCTTGCAAGAATGACTGATCCTGGTAAGCAGCCAGTGCTGCTTTAGCCGAAGTAGCGGATATACTTCCACCTGCGGTTGTATATTTATTCAGCTCTTTCAGCACTTTGGGTTGCCCCACCAGGTAACCTACCCACAGACCGGCAAAACCATATAATTTAGAAAAGGTGCGGGCTACAATTACATGCTGCCCTTTTTTCACGCAGTCAATCAATGAAGCTTCTTTGGGATTGGGCAGGTAATCGATGTAAGCTTCATCTATAAATACCGACACCTTTTTAGAAACACGTTCGCAAAAAGCTTTTAACTTTGCCGTATCTACTATTGTACCCGTCGGATTATTAGGGTTACAGATATACATTAAAGCGGTTTTGCTGTCTACCTTTTTTTCCATGGCATCCAGATCTAATTTATGATCAGCTGTAAGCAGCACTTTAACCCAATTGGCCTTAAACTCCTGCGCATCGCGCGGCAAACTGGCGTACGTCGGATCTCCGGAAATAATATCGCCACCGTTTTTGCTGTAATGCATGGCCGAAGCTAATAACAAGGGCGAAGAACCGGCCCCCATCAGAATATTTTCCGGTTTAACGCCTTCATATTCGGCTATTTTCCCTACCAATTCCCGGATATAAACATGCGGATACTGATAACTCATATCAAGCGCTTCCATAACTGCCTTTTTCGCTTTCTCCGAAGGCCCAAACGGATTCTCATTCGAATTTAACTTAGCTTTTAATTGGGGAGAAGCAGCCAGGTTAATAGCTTCATCGGTAGCATAATTTACACTCTCCTCTTCCAGTCTATTTTTTATAGCGCGGGAAGGCCGGGCCAAAAGAGGCGTTAAAGGACCAGCGAAGGCCGTAAGGCTTCCGGCTAAAAGTGCACTGGACTTAAGCCAGTTTCGTCTGTTCATTGGAGCTGCCATGGAGAAGTAGAAGTTTATGTTATAAAATAGCGTTTAAGATGAAAGGCTGATTTGATAAATTATTGATCATAAATCTTTAGATAAAAAATTTCGCTATTACCACCCTAATTAAGCTGCTTTGGATCATTTCTTAATCCAGTTACTATTTATTATACATGGTAATAGTAACTTCATTGCCTGGTTAAACTTTAGGTATTAGTTTTTATAGTGCTATAGTAAAAGTGCTGCTTACTTTATTAAGTTAATAGTGTTAAACAGACCTAAACGAAATAGAATTTTTATGATAATTATTTATGACTTATTAATTTATATTTTATTAAATAATTATAAATAAAGGTAAAAATTTTAATACCTTATTCCAACATACATGTAAATATTTATATCAATACCTCTAATTTTATATCAATTTTGAAATTAATTATATAAGTTTATAAATATGCATTAACTTTTTAATCATTTAAGAAATTATATATAACCTGTATAATACTTAGTTTTAATACGTTTAAATAAAGATCATCTTACTAAGGTAAGTTTAGGGGCCGAATTAGTGTAGATGACTTATAAATTCTTATTTACCGGAGAGTAGTAGAGTAAATTGTTATATAAAAGTCGGGCGTTTTATTTCTGGGTAAATAAGGCTGCTTGTGATATAGACATGAAGCCGCGAATGCATAATAGCAACTGAACCGATGCCGGGTGAGTCAATGCAGTAGCTTTGATTTTTATCGGATATTAGTATTTTTTTATTACTGGGTTACATTCTACTAATTAATCCTTTTGCTTTACAAAAAAGCGTATTTCTTACGGATTACTTAGCTTTCCTACATTGCAAAACCTTAACCCCTTATATTGTATGCGCTATTCTTATCTCATTCTGCTTATTTTCATGTTTTTCTCGGCAAGTGCATTTGCACAGAAAGCAAGTGCTCCCAAAAAACAAGTAAAAAAAGTAATCCTGACCGATCAGGCACCGCAACCCATTGGACCCTACAGCCAGGGTGTTGTGGCAAACGGGTTTTTATTTGTAGCGGGGCAGGTAGGTGCTAATCCGCAAACCCGCCAATTAGTAACCGAAAGTTTTGAAGCCGAAGCAACGCAAGTACTGGAAAATGTAAAATCTATATTAAAAGCGGCGGGGTTGGATTTCAGAAATGTGGTAAAAGCAACTATTTACGTGAAGGATATAACTCAATTTGCCAAAGTAAACGCGATTTACGGCAAATATTTTACCTCCGACCCGCCGGCTCGGGAAACGATGCAAATGGCTAATTTACCCGGCAATGCCAATATCGAAATATCAGTTATAGCAGCCATGGAATAAATAGGGTTAGCTCAGTAAAAAAGGGAGTATGGCTCTTAAGAACCATACTCCCTTTTTTACTGAATTAACCTGTTGAAGAGAAATAATAATTACTAACAGTTATCATCTCCTACATAAAGCATTACAAAATTGAGTTTACCGGGATTTCAAACTACTGCTATTGGTACTGGCTTTACCTCCGGCCGCCGGCTTATTTAGTTCAGCGGCTACTTTTTCTACTTCTTTCATTACCCGGAATAAATTACCACTCCAGATTTTTTCAATATCTTTGGCTGAGTAGCCTCTTTTCACTAACTCTAAGGTAACATTGCCAGCTTCGCTTACATCGTACATGCCGGTTACACCACCACCGCCGTCTAAATCAGCCCCAATACCAACATAATCAATACCAACTAATTTTACAATGTGGTCAATATGATCTACTACCTGCTGCAGCGTAGCCAATTCCTGCGGGTATTTTCGGTTAATTTCGCTTAATTCGGCATAACGTTGTTTTTGTTCTTCTTCCGTTAGTGTAGACCGATTGCCATATTTTTCCCGCAAAGTTTGCATAGCAGCATCACGTTCCGGATTAGGTTTAGGAGTAATTAAATAATTGGTTAGCATATTCATTTGCACCACGCCGCCTTTTTTAGCTAATAATTTAATCATATCATCGGTCATGTTGCGCGGGTGATTACTTAGTGCCCGGGCCGAGGAATGGGAAGCAATAACGGGTGCTTTGGAAAGCCGGATGGCATCGTAAAAAGTTGAGTCGGAAACGTGCGAAATGTCAACCATCATGCCCAAACGGTTCATTTCGGCTACTACCTTTTCTCCAAACGGGCTAATACCGTTATGCTCCGGCCCTTTCGGATCGGTAGAAGAGTCGGCAATATCGTTATTAGAAGAATGAGACAACGTCATGTACCGGGCACCTAAATCGTAGTAAGTTTTTAAGAGCGATAAATCATTACCTATCGTCCAGCCATTCTCAATACCAATAAATACCGCCCGTTTCCCGCTTTTAACTATCCGGTAAGCATCTTCGGGCGTTTTAGCCAGTTCGGCTAAGTCCGGATGATCTTTAACCGACTTGTGAATGCTTTCGAAAAGCTTCATGGATTTCTCTTTGGCTTGCGCATTTCCCTCCGGCGTGCGCGGACCTTGCCCCAGGTATACGGCAAAAAACATAGCGTCTAGTCCGCCTTTTTTCATGCGCGGAAAATCAATGCGGGACCCGGTTTTATGCGCATCGTGTTCTTCGGATATATCAAAATCGGTATGCGAAACCATATAGGTAGGCACATCACCGTGGGTATCGATGGTTAAGGCTTTCTCATGTATTTTCTGGGCTTTTTGCCGCAAAGCCTGGTCATTGGGAGCCTGGGCTAAACTGGTGCTAACCAAACCGAACACAGAATAGAAACTAAGAACAAAAGCGGAATAACGGAACATGGTTAATAATTTAAAATTGTTATAAGTTACTTAACTGATGTTACGCAAAACAAGGTAGGAGTAAGTTATATGAGCTCATTTCTGTCATCCCGGAGGGATCTAATTGGTTTACTGCCAAATAGATCCTTACAGGATGACAAATGTGGGCTCAAGAAAGTTAAAATTACTATGGTTCTGTTTATTGCGTAACATCAGTTAATTAATCAATGAGAAGCCATCCGGCAAGCAGATGGCTTCTCCTTTTCTTACTAAAACAGAGCTATTTTGCCCACCACAGTTTCATGGTTTTATCGTTTACCCCACCCTGGCGATCCAAGGCTTCTTTAAAATTAGAAAAATTTAAAGATTCTTCGGAAGACGGATAAGGCAGACGGGTAGGAATAAGGCCATTGTTGGTGCTGGCAACCGGAGCCTGTAAGTGAGGGATGCCGGTTCGTCGCTGTTCGGTCCAGGCTTCTATTCCCTGCCCATACAACGCAATCCATTTTTGTTCCATTATTTGCGTGTACCCTTCGGCTCCGCCTTTATAGGCCGTAGTAGCCAAATAAGCATCATCGACGGTTAAGCCATATTGTTTGAAAGACTCCTTAATACCTTCGGTATAATTTACTGCCGGATCACCGGCCGCCCCTACTCCTTTGTAAGCCGCTTCCGCTTTTATAAACAACAACTCGGCATACGACATAATAACGCCCGGGGCAGTAGCAGAAGTAAAATACGTACCTACTTTAGAGGTTCTAGCTAACCCCAGGGCATTGGCTTCACTAACCAGTAAGCCATTTGGCACCCCTTTGTAATCGCCGCCTGCTTCGGGTTTATTTGCATACACTCCTAAACGGGCGTCCTGCAGCGATGCCAATTTATCAACCAAAGTAGCACTTACCCGGTGGTCATCGCGGGTAATCCGGTTCTGGTTAATCGGGTTATTATTAGGTTGAGCCGCTAAATATTTTAAAGCTACAATATCATCGTTACTGGTAAATACCGGGTATTTTGCCGGATCACTTGAAATACGTTCCATCTCGGCTTTTACATCTATTGGCGCATCAGACTTATCCAACATCCGGTTAAGTAACCGCAGGCTAAGAGAATTGGCAAATTTCTTCCACTTGTCCATTTGGCCATTTAAAAGAATATCTCCTGATACGGCAGAACCACCAACCACAATCATGTCATTAGCGGCCTTTAATTCCGCAATCATACCGGCATATATATCTTTCTGAGCGTCGTAAGCGGGAGAAAGTTGTTTGTCTAATCCTTGTAATGCCTGGCTATAAGGAATATCACCATACGTATCGGTAAGCAACGAAAATACCCACGAACGCATAATTAAAGCGATGGCCGTATAGTTTGAATTACCCGACTCCTGCCCCAGGCTGTAAATCCGCTGAAAATCGGCCAAGGATTCTATGTATAAATCGCGCCAGCTGTTATCAATTATATCCTGAGACACAATATAACGATCCACATCGGTATACTGAATACGGGCCCAGTACTGGGCATATAAATCGCCCACATCCATTCCCAGGCTAGAACCCCAGTAAAGATCAACGGCACTTTCTATGCCGTGAGGCAAAAGCAAATCGGGCGTTACTACTTCCGGTGCATTGGGGTTGGCATTAACCTCCTCAAAGCCGTTATCGCACGCGGTTAAAAGTAAAGCAGTTAAGCAAAGAGCTGGTATATATTTTTTTAGGTTGAATTTTTTCATGGCCGTACAGTTTATAAAATTAAACTAAAGCTTAAAGCTGATATTTACCCCGATGCTGCGGGTAGAAAGAATTTGTCCGTTTTCAACCCCTTGCACGTTGCTTTCGCTACCATTATAGCTGGTTTCGGGATCGATGTGCGGTATTTTGCTGTGCAGTAAAAACAGGTTCCGGCCGGTTAAAGCTATGTTAACATCCCGGAAAGGTAATTTCCCGAATAGACCATTGGGTAAGGTATAACCCAGGCGCGCTTCCCGTAATTTAACATAAGTACCATCAAAAATGGTAGCCTCGTTGTTGGTTAAGGCATAGTAGGTATGATAATATTGTTCGGCCGCCACGCGTACATCGTTTGGTACATACTGCGGATTATCGGTGGTGCCGATGTTTTTAACCCCTTCCCCTATTATTCCTTCCTCCCGGCCAGCGGCAGTTTCGGCTAATACGCCGGTGTACCGGCCAATATTAATACTTTGGGAGAAAAGATCGCCGCCCCATTTGGCATCAACCAACGTGTATAAACTAAAGCCTTTGTAACTGAAGGTATTGGATATACCGCCGGTCCAGTCGGGCGTGAAGTTGCCAAGAATGCGCCGGGTAGGCGAAAACTGGGGCAATCCATCTTTGTAAACAATTTGCCCATCGGGAGCCCGCAAAAACTGGGTACCAAAAAATGCGCCGTAAGGCTGACCTACCCGGGCTTCGATGCCCATTCCTCTAACGGTGCCTAATTGGTACGTAACCAAGCCTTCGGCTAATTCGGTTACTTTATTCCGGTTACGGGCATAATTTAAACCAATATCCCACACAAAACCACTTTGCGACTTTACAGCCGTTCCGGTAAGTTGTAGTTCTACCCCTTTATTTACCAACTCGCCGGCATTAAGTAAAGTAGAGCTAAACCCTGCCGCATTGGAGATATTAACGTTTAAGATTTGGTTTTTAGAAACCTGGTTATAATACGTAATATCTAAGCCCAAGCGATTCTGGAAGAAGCGTAAGTCTAATCCGGTTTCGAAAGACGAGGTAATTTCGGGTTTTAAGTTGGGGGTTAATAAGGTATTAGATTCAGATACTGCCGGTGTACTTCCCCAGGCGGATTCAAAATTAAAGGTTTGCATCAGCTGATAAGGGTCGGTATCATTACCTACCTGGGCAGCCCCGGCTCTGATTTTTGCAAACGAAAGCCAGTTAGACTGCAGGTTTAGCATATCTGTAAGTACCACGCTGGCCGATGCCGATGGATAAAAGTAAGAATTATTTTCTTTGGGCAACGTGCTCGACCAGTCGTTGCGGGCAGTTAAATCCAAAAACAAATAATCGCGAAAAGAAAGCTGCGCCGAAGCGTACAAGCTGTTTACTTCTTTTTGAGTGGACCGGTTTTCGGCGGTAGGACGCTGGCGGGAGTTACCTAAATTAAACACATTAGGTATGGCCAGTTCGGAGGCGTACATGTAATTTCGCTGGTAGTAATTAGTGCGGTGATTCCCTCCAAAATTAGCCGAAACGTGGAAACTACCTTTTGCTTCCGGGTTAAAACTAAGCAGGAAATCGGAGTTATTTTCTTCTACAAATATTTGTTCTTCGGCATAAGTACCATAACGGGTAGCATTAAACCGGGCACCTTTGGTCATGCGCCGGTCTTCGGAAAAGTCGGTGCCGGAACGGGCCATTAAACTGAGCCACGGCGTAAACTTATAATCAACCATAATGTTACCGTACAGGCGCGACTTATCGTTGGCCCGGGTACTTTCGTTCAGAACATAATACGGGTTGCTCCAGTAATTGTAATTCCAGTTGTACTGATCGATACTGCCGGGCAAAAGGTAATCTTTTAATTTTTCAACATCTACCTGCCTGCCGAACCAGATAGAATATAAACCCCAGTTCTGGCGGTTATCGCTGCCGTCTTTTACAAAGTTTCCTACTGCCCGCACCTTTAATTTGGGGGTGAGTTGGTAACCAGCATTTAGGGATATGGTTTTGCGGTCGTAATTGGTGTTAGGTAAAATACCGGTACTTTGCAAATCAGTTAGCGAAAGCCGGAAATCGCCTTTATCGTTACCACCCGTAATAGCAATATTGTTTGTAAATGATTTACCGGTTTCGTAAAAGTCTTTCCAGTTATCCGGATGGGCGACCCAGGGGGTGGGAATACGATTACCGTTTGCATCCAGCGGCGAATCAAATTGGGGTAAAAGCCGGCCATCCAGTTTAGGACCCCAACTTTCGTCTACGCCGTCGCTCACGCCACCACCTTTGCCGTCCTTAAATTCAAATAATCCTTTGGTTCCTTGTCCGTATTCGTTTTGAAATTCCGGCAGCCGGAAAGGCGTTTCGAAGCTGGTGTTGGAATTTACCGAAACCCCTATTCCTTTAGCTCCTTTACCACTTTTAGTTGTGATTAGAATAACGCCATTCGCTCCGCGCGAACCGTAAAGAGCGGCGGCCGCCGGCCCTTTCAAAACACTCATCGAAGCAATATCATCGGGGTTAATAGCCGCCGCGCCGTTACCATAATCAATACTGGTGGTAGAGCCATAATTACCGTTGTCTATGGGTACACCATCTACCACAAACAAAGGCTGGCTGCTACTGCCAATAGAGTGGGCACCTCTAATTTGTATCCTGGACGATGATCCGGGAGCACCGTTAGAACTGGTTACCTGCACCCCGGCAACTTTGCCCGACATAGCATTAACCAGATTGGTAGTACGGGATTCGTTTAAATCCTCTCCGCTTACTTCCTGTACCGCATAACCGAGCGCCTTTTTCTCTCTTTCAATACCAAAGGCAGTTACTACCACTTCACTTAGTTGTTTCGCATCCGGGGCAATAGTTATGTTTAAGGTAGTCTTGTTGCCGACAGGTACTTCCTGGGTAGTATAACCAATAAAAGATACTACCAGCACACTGTTTGGCGCACAACTAAGGCTATATAAACCATCTATATTAGTAACAGTACCTTCCGCAGTTCCTTTAACTAATACGGTCACTCCCGGAACAGGATTGCCGTCACTTTCCGTTATTTTCCCGGAAACTCTAATATTTTGCGCTATACTCTCCGAGAACATGAGCAAAGCCAAGAACAAGAGTAAGATTCCTTTCATAATTTATTTATTTAGGGTTAGAAATAGAGGCTGTACTGATAATAGAAAACAGAATCTTTATTTAACAAAACTTCTGTTTAGCTAGATAAATTTTAATTAATTTGGATAATATTAATATGATTATCAATATTATTCTCACATAGTTAAATATTATCAATTATAATTACAAGTGCCTTTTACACAATTATGATAATTGCAAAAAGTTACATGATATGAGTTTATTTCCATTTGTACTGATTTCAGGTATGCCAATGAGTTATAAAAATTCTAAGACCTAAAACTCATATTAAAACAATTATGCAGCACTAATACCTTTTAAAATAATAGTGTTTTGTGGTTTTAATATATCTTTCTTGTATAAAGCCGGTATTTAATACCCTATCTTTTAAAAAAATCGAATTAGCTAATATTAATAGGTATAAACAACAGGAGAATAATTTTGGCAGTTTGGGTATTTACTATCTTTAACATTTATTGATAATTCATCCTTACAAAAGCAGATAAATGTGACCGAGAAAATTAGGAAAAGCGAAAAAACAGAACAAATCTACCTTATGTTTGGCAGCGATTATTTAATTACGCCAACGCCAAACAGCAAGATTGTTTTTTATAATCTTCCGCCTTATTCCTAAAGCATTAGCTATTTTCCTTATTTTATACTGCTGCGGGTAGTAGCAGTGGTATTTTCTTTGGCAATAGCATGAATAGTGCTTACCAACCGATCCAAATCTTTCAAGGGCGTATAAACATGCGGGGTAATGCGTACGCCACTAATATTTTCCCAAACCGTAGCCGAGGTGTGAATACGGGCTTTTTTGAAAAGTTCGGCAGCTACCTGGCCCGGGGTCATGCCTTTAATGGCAAAGGTGGCTAATGCGCCCGAGAACTCCGGTTTAAGAGAAGTCTGGGTGGTAAAACCCGGAATATTCAGGCATTTTTCCAACCAATAATTTTTAAGGTAAAACAGCCGTTTTTGTTTACGTTCGTCGCCGATAGCATTATGAAAATTAATGGCGTGCCCAATGGCCATTTCCGTCGGGAAAGACCGGGTGCCTAATCTTTCAAACTTGCGGATATCAGCGCTTTGCGGATCTTCGGCGGCTAACAAAGTCCAGATATCTTTTATACGTGGTTGTTTGATGTAAAGCATACCTGTTCCAAAAGGAGAGCACAACCATTTGTGCAGACTGGTGCCAAAATAATCGCCTTCTAAATCCGGAATTTTATATTGTAAGTGCGCAAACGAATGCGCGCCATCAACAACTACCTGAATAGCCGGATTATGCTTTTTAGCGGCCCGGCTAATTAAAGCAGCCGGCATAATCTGGCCCGACCAATTAACCAAGTGCGTAATCATGACCGCTTTGGTTTGCGAGGTGAAAGCTTCTTTGAATTTCCGGACGATAAGCTGGTTATCTTCGATGGGTAAATCTAAATTTATAAATTTCAGTACAATGCCGTCCCGTTTTTCCCGCTGCTTCCAGGCGTTTATTACATTTGGGTAATCTTGTTTGGTGAGCACTACTTCGTTTCCTCTTTGCAGATTTAAACCAAATATAATAGTTTCTAAAGCTTCACTAACATTACGGTTTATGGCTATTTCTTCCGGTGAACAGCCGGCCAAATCAGCTAATTTCATTCGTACCGCTTTCCGACCTTCGTCGAGGGTGCGCCACATGTAATAAGTTGGCGCTTCATTACTGAGGCGGTTATAACGATCCAGCGCATCCTGCACTACAATGGGCTGCGGGCTTACGCCACCGTTGTTTAGGTTAATTACATTGGGCGATACGGAATATGCCTGCTGAATAAAACCCCAATAATCTTCTTTGTCCGTGACATCTTCGCCGGGGGCAGTGGCGGGCGCCGCAAATTCTTTTTCTCCGGCCAGAGCAGTAAAGCCGGGGGCTAATGTAAGCAAACCGGCTAAACTGCCCGTTTTTCTAACAAATTTGCGTCGGTTATGAGTAGAATTCATATTCATAGCTTGCTATTAAAACTTACCTTTCAATATCATTCTTTCGTATTCATGTAAAAAAAGAAGGGTAAATCAGCTTATTTGTTCATTACACCACTGATTTACCCTAAATAAATAATTAACCTCGCATTTGCAAAATGACCTCATTAACAGCAGCAAGGGCTACTTCTGTCTGTTTCGGATCAGGAGTCGTATTCCAGTTGTTCCGGATAGCATTGCCTCCCAAAACCAACCCATCTTTCCGCGGAATAACATAACCGTGCGGCGTACTTAGCCGGTAATTTATCTCGGGCTGAGGAATCAGAAAGGAGAGTTGCCCCGATATTGGCATTAGTTCATGATCGTTAAACAAATCCCTGGACCCTAAACCGGTACAATTTACAATGCAATTTTCTTGCAGGGCATCTACATCTTCCAGCGATTTAAATTCTTTAATAGGAAACTAATGCCAGCATCAGAAATAAAAGTAAATTTTTTCATTTTCCTTTTTAAGTTAAAAACTACTTTCAAAATCAATAATAACTTGCTTTAGTAATCTAATTACCAATCAACCTTGCTTCAGTAAAGCCAGTTTGAATCTTGTTTTACATTAGTATATCTGTTAAATTATTTTAATGCAGTAACTACATAGTTAATATTTTATAAAATAAAATACAATTATATTGAAAGATTTACAATACACGCAATTTGTTAAGAAATATGTAAGGTTATGTTAAAATTATAAGTCAAAACTTTAACTTTATCAGGAAATATTTTAACAACAAAATAATACGTTTATAATATTATATAAATTTCGCATATATATATTACCAGGCATTTATGTCTAAAACCGTGTCAATATAAATAACAGGGTAATTTTTTATAAGCATATATGATAAAGCATCTATATTTTAGACATACATCTATTAAATATTAAAGCATAGTGATAACAGTAAACTATTTATATTTTTCAAATATCTTCGCAAATGCAAAATGTAGGTGATATGCTTTATAGATATCCTTATCAGACAGGCGGGCTTTGGGAATAAAAAGGTTTATCTGACTTGTAAGTTGGATAAGAAAATGAGTGAATAATTAATCTAATTTTTAATTAAAGTTAATTTTGTCCATTTACTTATATCGAATTAGGGGAATTAAGTTACCAGCAAAGCTTCATCATGCTTTTCCCAATACTGGTTTTCAGCAAGATTATTTGTTGCTCTTCTCACCAGCGCCATTTAGTATTATTAAGATTTTGTTATATTTGAAACCCTTTATTTGTTATTTCGGTTGTATTATACAAGATAATTTATAAAGGGCAACTTGTAAATTACTGACAGGCGGAGTCCGCAGAAAAATACGCTATTTAAATAACGGCAAAATATTTTGCAAAATTGTTCAATTTTTAATTTAAAAAATACAGTGAACTATTAATTAAGCAGCAAGTAGTACGTATGAGTTCAGGCTTCAACTAATTTGGAGCTATTAGTTTTAAAATAATATAATATCCCCGTTAATATAACATCTGCTGCCGGAAGAAAGAGGAAACCGGCAGTCACTTTTTACTCAATAACATGACAAAACTTAGAAAAACCAGTAAAACCCAACTGCACGAAGAAACCACCAATGTGGGCAGCGGTGAAACCATTGTTCAGCCGGAAGCAAATGATAATAAGGCTAAATCCATTAAACAAGCCCGTAAAATAGCCCGCGAAGAAAATATAATTATAAGCGAAGAAGATCAGAAAATCCGGAAGGCTTTTGTAGATAAAGATTGGAACGAAATAAGAATAGCCGATTCGTGGCAGATATTTAAAGTAATGGCTGAATTCGTGGAAGGCTTCGAAAAGCTTTCGCGTATTGGCCCCTGTGTTTCTATTTTCGGATCAGCCAGAACCAAACCCGATAACCCGTATTATATTATGGCCGAAGAAATTGCGGCTAAATTGGTACGCCACGGCTATGGCGTTATAACCGGCGGAGGTCCGGGCATAATGGAAGCCGGTAACAAAGGCGCTCACTCCGAAGGGGGCAAATCGGTAGGTTTAAACATTGAGTTACCTTTTGAGCAATTTCATAATATTTACATCGACTCGGACAAATTAATTGACTTCGATTACTTTTTTGTGCGCAAAGTTATGTTTATTAAGTATGCACAAGGCTTTGTGGTTATGCCCGGCGGCTTTGGTACCCTAGACGAATTATTTGAAGCTATCACTTTAATTCAAACTAAAAAGATCGGGCAGTTTCCAATTATTTTAGTAGGTCGTGCTTACTGGCAAGGACTTTTAGATTGGATAGAAAAAGTAATGTTAACGGAAGAAAGCAATATCAATCCGGAAGACCTAAAACTGATGAATATTGTAGATACGCCCTCCGAAGCGGTAAAGGTAATCGACGATTTCTACAGCAAATACCTGTTATCACCCAACTTCTAGTGCTCCATAAAGATTTGTTTGTCGGGAATCCTGGCCGCCGTTTCAGTGTGTTTTCACCTGAAACTAATTATCAATTATTCCACTACCCGACAATCTATAGTGTATCAAGCATTAGTATTTTTCTATTATATTTATACCGCAAGCCGATAATCAATACCAATTATCGGCTTTTATTTTGCAGTAAATTGTAATTAGCTTATAATACTATCTGCAAATTTCTCCGGCCTTGCTTATCCTCCGCTTCATTTTAAAACTTAGTAAAGCCCGCAAGTAAATTGAAGCGGTTGAGTAACCATTACCATTATATATTTTCATTGGGTTTTATACGCCAGGCTTGCGGCATGTGCGTAAAACCAATGTGCGGATAATATTCTTCGGCGGCGGGAGCGGCTAATAAAGTTAAACTGGCGCGCGGATCTGCTGCGGCTTTGGTGCGCCGGATTAATTCTTTACCGATACCAGATTTTTGATAAGCCTGATGCACCGCCAAATCGGATAAATAAGTGGTATATACAAAATCAGTAATCGCGCGGGAAATTCCTACTAATTGCTTTCCGTCCCAGGCCGTTATAACCAAGTTCGCATTTTGGACCATAGCCGCCATCCGTTCCCGATCATCAACCGGCCGGCGGACTCCTAAAGTAGAAGCCTGGTAAAGTGCAATTACTTCATCTATATCTAAATTGTTGCCTTGGCGGTAAGTTATCATTTTTATAAATGCTAAATGCAGTTGGTAAATATATACACCACTTCTGGAATCGAATAGAAATTTACTTTAATTTATAATATATTTCATATTGATATAAACTTACATAAAAGCTATTTAACTGCATTACTCTACCCTAATGCTTAATTAAAGCATTAATTTATCTCCCTTTGTCTTTTTTTTTCGTATTTATTACCTCACTACTATCAGGAAAACTTCCTCAATTAAATAAACTTTCTTATGGCAGACAAAAGATCCTGTGAAGGGGCGGATGAAAACTGCAACCAGCACAACGAAGCCCGGCGCCATTTCTTAAAGCAAACGTCATTGCTGACCGCTATGGCCCTAGCTCCTCCTACTCTAATGAAAGCCGGCGAACTGGATGAAAAAGTAGCCGCCGCTTTCGAAAAAGTAAAAGTAACGCTGGAAATAAACGGCAAAAAACAAAAAGTAGCCGTAGAACCCCGGGAAACCCTGCTGGATTTTCTGCGGGAGAAACAAAACCTTACCGGCACTAAAAAGGGCTGCGATTATGGGCAATGCGGTGCCTGCACGGTGCACGTAAACGGAGAGCGGGTGCTTTCGTGCCTGAGCCTGGCCGTGATGCAGGATGGTAAAAAGATAACTACTATTGAAGGATTGGCGGATGGGGATAAACTGCACCCGATGCAGGAAGCTTTTATAAAACACGATGGTTTTCAGTGCGGTTATTGTACGCCGGGCCAGATTATGTCGGCGGTGGCGTGTATCCGGGAAGGCCGGGCCAGTTCGGAAGACGAAATACGGGAATTTATGAGTGGTAATATTTGCCGGTGCGGCGCTTACCCCAACATTGTAAACGCCATTATGGAAGTTAAAAACGGAGGACAAAAAGTATGATCCAGTTTCAATACATGCGGCCTACGAAAGAAAAAGCGGCCATTGATGCCCTGGTCAAAGATCAGAATGCCATGTTTATTGCCGGCGGCACCAACCTCATCGATTTGATGAAACGCGGCATTATGGCTCCGGAAAAGCTGGTGGACATAAATAAACTGCCGCTCCGGAAAATCGAAAAAGAAAATAACGGCATTCGCATTGGCGCTTTGGCCTTAAACCGCGACGTAGCCGATGATAAATTAATATTAGAAAAGCAACCTTTACTGGCCCAGGCCCTTAATGCCGGCGCTTCGGCCCAGTTGCGCAATATGGCTACGGTGGGCGGCAACATGATGCAGCGTACCCGTTGTTATTATTTTTACGATACGGCCCTGCCCTGCAACAAACGCGAACCCGGCTCTGGCTGCGGCGCCTTAGAAGGGTTTAACCGCATGCACGCCATTTTTGGTTTCAGCAATAAATGCATTGCGGTACATCCCAGCGATATGAGCGTGGCCTTAACTGCTTTAGATGCAACCGTACTGGTATCGGGCCCTAAAGGTGAGCGCCGCATTCCCTTCGGAGATTTTCACCGCTTACCCGGCGACCAGCCCGAAATAGATACCAACCTGGAAAAAGGCGAACTGATTTTAGCCGTCGATATTCCGGATGCGCCATTCACCAAAAACGTGCATTATTTAAAAGTCCGCGAAAGAGCTTCTTATGCCTTTGCGTTGGTATCGGTAGCCGCGGCGCTCAATATTGAAAATAACACCATAAAAGATGCCCGTTTAGCTATGGGCGGAGTAGCGCATAAACCGTGGCGCTTATCGGCCGCGGAAAAAGCTTTGGTAGGAAAACCCGTGTCGGAGGCTACTTTTAAGGAAGCCGCAGATGTAGCTATGCAAGGCGCAAAAGCCTTTAAACACAATGCTTATAAATTAAAGTTAGCCCCAAATACCATTGTACAGGCATTAAAAGTAGCTGCCGCCATAACCTGATTACCATGATAAAAGCATCTTTAAACCAGGTTAAAATTGGCGATTCACTGGATCGGGTAGATGGCCGGGTAAAAGTTACAGGAGCCGCCAGGTATGCGGCCGAATATAACTTACCCAATATTGCCTACGGGGTACTGGTAACCAGTACCATTGCCAGAGGCCATATCTGCCATATTGATACCGGCGCGGCCGAAAAAGCGCCCGGAGTGCTGGCCATTATTTCCCATTTAAACGCACCTAAAGTAGCTGGCTACGAAAATCAGGTTAATAACGAAGGCTCCCGCGTATACGGCCAGGAGTTCCGGCTTTTTTACGACAATAAGATTTACCATAACCACCAGCCGGTTGCTTTGGCCGTGGCCGACACCTGGGAAAGAGCAAACTACGCGGCTTCGCTGGTACAGGTACAATACGATAAAGAACCGCATCAGACCAACCTGGAACAGAACCTGCATAAAGGTATAAAACCGCAGCGGGAAGATGATTATGCGCGCGGCATTCCGGATGCGTATAAAAAGGCCCCGGTAAAAATTGAGCAGGAATACCGCACGCCTTTCCAGGTGCATAATCCCATGGAAATGCATGCTACTACGGCTTATTGGGAAGCAGAAGATAAAGTAATTATTTATAATAAAACCCAGGCGGTAAAAATAACCCAGAAAGATATAATGAAAGCTTTTAACCTGGCGGAGCAACAGGTGCAGGTACACTCGCCTTTTGTGGGCGGGGCCTTCGGCAGTTCTTCACGGGTATGGCCTCCCGAAATGGCGGCTATTCTGGGGGCAAAAAAAGTAGGCCGGCCGGTAAAAGTAGTGGCTAAACGCGATCAGGTATTTAACATGGTGGGTTATCGCCCCCGCTCCGTTCAGAAAATTGGTTTGGGTGCTACCCCGGACGGGAAATTAACCGGCATTACTCACGAAGCTTTCGGCGATACTTCTACCTATGAACAATTTACCGAACGTTTGGTACATCCCACCAAGTCTTTATATAATTGTCCGCATTTAAACACCGTTTACCAGTTGGTGCCGCTGGATTTAAGTACGCCTTGCTGGACCCGCGGTCCCGGTGAAACCAGTGGTTCGTTTGCCTTGGAATCGGCGATGGATGAACTGGCTTATGCTTTGCAAATGGACCCGCTGGCTTTGCGGTTGAAAAACTTTGCCGCCGTAGATCCGGAAAATAACAAGCCCTGGTCCAGTAATTACCTGCGGGCTTGTTACGAAGAAGGAGCTACTCGCTTTGGGTGGCATAAACGCCACGCTGCTCCGCGTTCTATGCCAGACGGCGATTGGCTTATTGGTATGGGTATGGCAGCGGGTATTTATAAAGCTGGCCGCGACAAAGCCGCGGCCAGTGCTAAGTTACTAGCCGATGGTTCGGTGCTGGTGCAAACTTCTGTGGCCGATGTAGGCCCGGGCTCCGCTACCATCATGACCCAGATTGCCGCCGATGTTTTGGGCTTAGATATCCGGAAAGTTAAATTTGAGTGGGGCGATTCTTCTTTTCCGCTGGCACCGGGTCAATTTGGGTCTCATACTACGGCTTCAGTGGGTTCCGCTATTTATGATGTGTGTACGGCTTTAAAGCAAAAATTACAGGAATTGGCTTCCTCCGGGCAAAATCCGGCATTACAAAACTTAGCAGCCTCTAACTTAATTTTTGAAGATGGCGCCATTAAATTTCCCGGTAAATCCGTCTCCTTAACTTATACCGAAATTTTGAAAAACAATCATCTGCCGGAGCTACAGGTTACCAAAGAATCGGAAAGCGGGCCTGAGCAGCAGCAATATTCCAGCAAATCTTTTTGTGCCAATTTTGTAGAAGTACGGGTACATGCGGCCACCGGAGAAGTGCGGGTAAGCCGGGTAGTTTCGGTAGTAGATGCGGGTAAAATTATAAACCATAAAACGGCCGAAAGCCAGGTGTACGGATCGGTGGTTTGGGGCATTGGCTTGGCCTTAATGGAAGAAGCCCTGCTGGACGACCGGTTTGGCCGCCACGTAAACAACGATTTGGCCAATTACCATGTACCTGTAAATGCTGACATTCCGGATATTGATGTTGTTTTTATAGATAAAAAAGATTTGGTTATTGATCCGATGGGTGCCAAGGGTATTGGGGAAATTCCTTTAGTTGGTTTTACGGCTGCTGTAGCCAACGCTGTTTATCATGCTACCGGTAAACGTATCCGGGAATTACCCATTACTCCCGACAAATTGATTTAAACTTTTCAATCCGGAGCATATTTCAAATGCATCATTTTCCAAAACCTCTCCTATTGAAATGAAGAAATATTATCAAAGAGGTAGAAAATTGAAATAAGATTAAAAAAAATAAGTTTTTAATTATCTGCTGAAAATTAAAGCAGAAATGGGTAGGATATAAAAGTACGACATGATGAAAGAAAATATAACAAAAGACGCAGTGATAGGTGATCGTATGAACCGCGTAGATGGCCGCGCTAAAGTAACCGGAGCTGCTACTTATTCTGCCGAATACCAACTGCCTAACTTAGTTTATGCTTTTTTAATAACCAGCAGCATAGCAAAAGGCCGTATCCAAAGCATAGACGCCAAAAGTGCCGAACGCGCTCCTGGCGTATTAGCCGTTATTTCGCATTTAAACGCCATAAAAGTACCCGGCAATGCCGATAATGAGCATCCAACCGAACCTTCTACCGCCGGTCAGCCCTTGCGGGTATTTTACGATAATAAAGTATATTCTAATGGTCAGCCTATTGCCATGGTAGTGGCCGATACCCTGGAGCGCGCCCAATACGCGGCCGGTCTGGTTAAAATAAAGTACGACCAGGATAAACACCAGACCGACTTTGAAGCGAACATGAAACGGGCGGTTTTGCCCATGCAAGCCAAAAAAGATAAAAAATCGCCTTTAGCCGATTACGACCGCGGGCAGGTAGATGGCTATAAATCTGCCCCCGTTAAAATTGAGGCGGAATACATTCAGCCCACCGAAGTACATAACCCCATGGAACTGCAATCTATTATTGCCCATTGGGAAGCCGATGACCGCTTAACCATTTACGATAAAGTGCAAGGCACCCAGCCTACCCAAAAAGCATTTGCCAAAGAATGGAAAATACCGGAAAAGAATGTAAAGGTAATTGCTAAATTTGTAGGGGGCGCTTTTGGTAACGGGCTGCACAACTGGCCGCACGAAACGGCGGCTATCATAGCCGCCAAACAAGTAAAGCGGCCGGTAAAACTGGTTTTAAGCCGGGAGCAAATGTTTTTTATGGTTGGTTATCGGCCATATTGCTGGCAAAAAGTAGCCATGGGCGCCACTCCGGACGGAAAAATAGTCGGAATTACCCACGAAGCCGTTGGTCAGACCTCCACGTACGAAGAATTTACCGAATCTACGTTGCAGCAAACCCGCATGATGTACGCCAGCCCGAATGTAAGCACCCGCTACCGCATTTTACCCTTAGATGTGAGCACGCCTATCTGGATGCGGGGCCCCGGCGAAGCTACCGGCGCTTATGCTTTAGAATCGGCAATGGACGAAATGGCTTATGCTTTAAATATGGATCCGATTGCGTTCCGCTTGCGGAATTATACCGAAACCGATCCGGAAAAGAAATTACCTTGGTCAACCAAATACTTAAAAGAATGTTACCAAGCCGGAGCGGAACGCATTGGCTGGCGTAAACGCGGACTTAAACCGGGAACCGTTCGGGACGGAGAATGGCTGGTGGGCTACGGCATGGGCGTGGGTACCTTTGGAGCTAACCGCCGTCCGGCTTCTGCCCTGGCCAAATTACGCGCCGATGGTACGCTGTTGCTGCAAAGTGCTGTTACCGATATTGGTCCGGGTACCGGTACGGCTATGGTACAAATTGCTGCTGATGCCATGGGGATCGCTCCGGAGAAAATAACTTTCCAGTTGGGAAACTCTGAATTTCCAGAAGCACCTAACCAAGGTGGTTCGGCCATTGTGGCCAGTGTGGGTTCCGCAGTAGTGGCGGCGTGTGATGCCTTGAAGCAAAAACTAATGAGTTTTGCGGTTGCCACCGACGGGCAGTTCCAAAATGTAAAAATAGCGGACCTCCTATTTTCGGATGGGCAGATGAGCTTAAGCAAAAATCCGGCAGTTAAGTTAGCTTATACCGATATTATAAAAAAGCAAAATTTACCGGAGCTGGAAGTTACCATGGATTCGAAGCCGGGCGATGAACGCAAAAATTTTTCGATGTATTCTTTTTCGGTACATTTTGCTGAAGTGCATGTGCATCCGGTTACCGGGCAGGTACGGGTAAAAAAAGTGGTGGCCTGTGCCGATGCCGGCACCATTGTGAATCAAAAAACAGCGGGTAATCAGTTAATAGGTGGCGTAACGGGAGGTATCGGCATGGCCTTACACGAAGTTGCCGTAATGGATCATCGCTTTGGCCGGTATATCACCAAAGATTTAGCCGAATATCATGTTCCGGTGCATGCCGATGTGCCGCAGGTGGACATATTTTTTGTGAACCAGCCGGATACTTTAGTAGACCCAATGGGAACCAAGGGAATTGGTGAAATAGCTATTATTGGGGTAGCGCCTGCTATTGCTAATGCCATATTTAATGCCACTGGCAAGCGTATCCGGGAATTGCCCATTACACCCGATAAATTAATTTAAGCTGCTGTTATTGATTGGACGAAGATGGAATTAAAAAAATTTGCCTCTTCGTTCAATCAAAATAATAGTACAATCGTTTTCTAGACAACCAAATTATTATATTTTTTTCGGGTTACATCTTTTTGATTTTTGGTTTCGGCTTTTTGGCACCAAAACTAGTTATGAAGGAAATTCAGGATATTATACAGGCTTTTGATGAAGCACAAAAACAAAATAAGCAAACGGCCTTAGCTACAGTAGTGCACGTGCAAGGCTCTTCTTACCGGCGACCAGGTGCCCGCATGCTGGTTACCGAAGACGGCCAGTTAACCGGCGCTATTAGTGGCGGCTGTTTGGAGGGGGATGCCTTACGCAAAGCCCGCCAGGCTATGATACGGCAAAAAGCAAAATTAGTGATGTACGACACCACCGATGAGGACGATGCCAAGCTGGGCGTAGGATTGGGGTGTAATGGTATTATTTATATTTTAATAGAACCCATTAAAGCCGAAAACCCCAGCAACCCCATCCAACTCCTTAAAAGATACTTAAGTACTCGTCAGAAAGTAGTTTTAATTACTTTATTTTCTTTACAGGATTTACACGCAGAACAGGCGGGCACTTGTTATTTTCAAAATGAGACAGGTGAAATAATCAGTAATTTTTCTAACAAGCAGGCAGCAGAGTCATTACAACCTGTTGTTGCTTATGCTTTGCAGCACACAGTTTCGGGTATCACTACCATCGATCTTTCAGAAGGCGTACAAAACGCTTTTGTAGAAGTTTTACAGCCTGCAGTACGTTTGGTTATTATTGGTGCTGGTAATGATACCATGCCTTTGCTGCAAATGGCTAATATATTAGGCTGGCAAACCATTGTGGTAGATGGACGTGCCCCTTATGCTACTAGCACCCGTTTTCCTACTGCTCATCAGGTTATTGTCGCTAAGCCAAACCAGGTGCTTTCTTATTTTGATTCCGATGAAAGAACGGTTTTTGCCTTAATGACTCATAATTATAATTATGACTTAGCCATGCTACAGCAATTAGTTGAGTTAAACATACCTTATATCGGCACTTTAGGTCCTAAGAAAAAACTGGACCAGATGTTAGAAGAATTAGAAGCAGAAGGTATATTTCTAACCCAAAATCAACGGAATAAAGTTTACGGTCCAGCTGGTTTAAATATAGGAGCTGAGAGTGCCGAAGAAATTGCCTTATCTATTATAGCAGAAATCAAGGCGGCGTTAACCCGCAATAAAGGTACCTCACTCCGGAATTTAGAAGATCCCATTCATATTAGAGAAACCAATCTTTTTCCGGAACATAGGGTTTTAACCTAGTATTTACTTTTATAAACTTGAATACAACTGGTATTATTATTTTAGCCGCTGGCGCATCTACCCGTTTAGGAGAACCCAAACAAAACCTTTTGTTTCGGGGTAAGACTTTATTAAACCATGCTATAGAAGTAGCGATATTATCCGATTGCAAACCCATTATAATAGTAACGGGTGCGGCTACATCGGTTTTAGATAAAGGAAGAAAAACTGAAATACATGAAGTTAATAATCCAAGCTGGCAAAATGGAATTGCTTCTTCTATCAGTTTAGGTGTTTCTTATCTTCAGGAAAAAGCACCTGATATCAACGAAATAATTATTATGGTTTGTGACCAGCCTTACGTCACCTCTACCCTTTTAAATCAATTAATATCAGAAAAGCACACGTCGGGAAAACGGATAATAGCCAGTTCATATCAGGACACATTAGGTACACCCGTTCTGTTTGATAAACTTTATTTTGATATGCTATCATCTTTAAAAGGAGAAGAAGGAGCAAAGAGAATAATATATCAAAACTTAGCGGATGTATCTTCAATACCTTTCAGAGAAGGATATATTGATGTAGATACAAAAGATGATTACAAGAATCTACTAACTTAAAATAGGCTTGAATTAAACAGTAAGAATATAAGTTAAAAAGATTTCACTTTATTTGTACCGATCATCACTCCCCCATTCCTATAAACGGAAAAGCCCCCCTCTATATGCTAATAGAGGGGGGCTTAAGTAAAAAGGGGGTTGGCGGCTACCTACTCTCCCGCGTGTGACGGCAGTACCATTGGCGCTAC
>Ga0210040_10000930_pt1 | contig 46489 bp, 40 predicted proteins | sample CryGeyCG12114_NA_FD_185462 | JGI IMG/M metagenome (GOLD analysis project Ga0210040, IMG submission 185462) | Groundwater microbial communities from aquifer - Crystal Geyser CG19_WC_8/21/14_NA (SPAdes) (version 2) | ecosystem: Environmental > Aquatic > Deep subsurface > Groundwater | place: USA...
TGTCTGATTTCATGTGAGCACTTTACAACTTCATGCCTGAAATTAATTTAATTATAATTACCAGTATATTTTTTATTTTCATAATACAACAATAATCGTGCACACTTACTCAATCGCAGATAGTCCATGTTCATCATGGATTCCAGTTGGTTTAAATTTGACGAATGTAATACTGATTTTCGTATTTTAGAAGAACTTTGTTTCTACTCGTCGTTAAAAAAGTAGCCATTGTGAGAAAGATGTGCTCTGTCACTGAACTGAATGCGGCTAAAGCAGCTATAACGCTAAAGCTAAATATATTTTCATGCTAAGCATATGCAATACATGTAAATCACTTTTGCTACAGATAGTTACACAAATGACCAGTTACTTATATTTGAATGTTACTCATATAACTGTTACATCATGAATGTTACCCTGATGAACGGGTGCACAGATAAATGTTACCCCGATGATAGGTAATCAGAAATTCTTGGGTAGAAAATATGACGGAAGATTTGGACACAAATATGTCTTGATTTTTGCAAGACAATACTAATATCGTTATGATGAAGACAAATGTGAGTTCACCCCAGCAGTTTGGCTCGGATGACGCAGCAGAGATATAATCTAAAAGAAGACTATTCAATTATTCTAGTGTTGAATTTGGTGCAAGGTAAAAAAATCTATCAAGAACGTGTTTAGATTTCGTAAGAGCATAAAATGGGGTTATTTGGGGGATTTGGTATGAATGCTCAAAACCTAAGCAAAAAACGATGAATACAGTTTTATTGTGCAAATTGTGACAACATTATGGAGAGGATATTGGAATCCAATGTCGAATGGTTATTGCTACTGGGCATTGAAACTTCTGAGGGATTTAGATTTTCTTATTTTACCTTATTTATTACAAAATAGGACAAAAGAACACTTTCCTTGAGTTTCACTAACGGTTTAAATCGTTCAAATGAACATAAAAGTTTGGTTTGCCCTATGTAAGTTGAACGCCATGCAAAAGTTCATATCACCATGTGTATAACTAATGATTGTCTTCCAGATTGTATGGGTAGTTCATCCGACTGAACAATCAAATTTGCTCAATCATAAATCATAAGCTTGTTACTTCACAAATTTTAAAAAACGGCGCTATTATTGTCTTAGACTAGAAGTCTATTTTTCATGTATATTTAGCCAAGAAGAAGAACCACATACTGAAACCACTGTGAAATCACCAGACGTTTTTTCTTCAAAACAAATTCGAAACATTTTTATTCTAGTCGTGTGCTTAAATATATTAAAATCAAATGTGGACTTGCTGGACTTGCTCAAAATCTAATTTTAAAATCGGAAAACTATATTTCAGCAAATGTGTATTTTTATGTGTTTTTGGCAAGTAGAGTAGAGGCGTCCATTTTGACAAAAATTCAAGGAATACAAAGCAGATTCCGGTACAATATTTAAAGCTCTACAAAATGCCTTCAGCAGTTGAACATTTAAAAAAATAATAACTAGATATAGTCCTGTCCACTTTCAATAAAGCAAATGGAGGGGAAACAAACAACGAGTTGTAGTTCCAGCTCCAAGTGCCAATAAAATGTATCCCCGGACTTTTATAATCTTATATTAGTTGTCCCATTGAATTTGGATTATACAAAACTTTAGTAGTAAACATTCTCATTAAAATAGTCTTTGGCTTTTCATTATACTCCCCCCAAAAGTTGTGTGAAACAATAGGCCATTATACTGGACTGGGAAAAAGTTCCATTTATTGCGATCCTGTGTTAACTAACTAAGTTCCAAGGATTGGGATAAACTAACCAGCGGGTCCACATTTTGTCAATTTCAAAACTTTTTAACTTAACTAGAATAAAAATGCCAGTGTTAACATCTGCTGACTTTTCTTCCATCCATTTCCTTTGGAGCCATGTCTAACTAACTAAGTGTTTAATACTGTTGGTATTTGGTCCTAGAAAATTTTCTCGGCAGACAAACAAACGTTTAAAATACCCCAATATACTCTAAGATTGCGAGTCAACAATACGATTTTCCCTATATTATTGCATTTAATTCATTTCCTGCTATAGAGCTCACTCACGCTAGCGCTTGTCTGTTGTCCATATCAGTATTCGTTTGTTATTATTGTATAAAAAAGCTTTCTTTGCTTATTGGTGTATGTTTTCAGAATACAATGATGCAATTCATTTGAGGTGGCTCGCTGGCTGTATTGCTACATCAATCTTCTTTGTCTTCACGTCAAACAACTGCTGCTGCCACACTGTAGTTGATCGATGATTGAAGCAAATGTACGTAAAATAAACTGATTGAATTGATTGATTTGAATCAATGTGGCGACAGTAACTTAATCTTTTCATAAAGAATCCTTGCAGGAACGAATACTTACCTCCTATTACTACCCGGAAACCACAGTTACTACAGCTAGAAAACATACTTTACGGGATCCCGGGACGTAACAAAATAACTTACTTGACAAACATGAGAATGCCTGTGGGCTCCATGGCCCGATGAATAGCTTTCCATGAGGCGACGATGCTGTACTTTTGCTTGGCTGTCATGGGGATTCTTGAGTCTGCAGTAGGAGGTCCTGAAGCCGTCCCAGCTCCTTCAGCCCCATTCCCTCGACTTTTCCCAGCATCTTCATTCCGGCCTTCATTCTCACTCTCTTTACTTCCAGCACAACCCATTCTTTGTGAAATTGAGCCGAAAAACTTGACTCTACCCATAAACTGAAACAGCGTCAGTTAATCCCACACTCCTTTCTTCCTTTTATTCCATCCCGACGAAACTTGAACTATATAGCTCACCCAGAAAACAGTCTCTGCACACACGAGGGGAGAAAACTTATACACTATGACGTAGGTATGTATCACCTATACTACAGTATCCACAATTTTGTTCACTCTGGGCTCTAACTCATTCCATATTTTCTGCGCTTTGGGGAAAGGTATGTATCCATTATGTTCCTTAATATGGCACACAAGATGCACCACAGGAGCCGTTTGACTTTTAGTTTATTCTTGTCTCTGCTCGCTCACTGAGATTACTCCATGATTCGGAACAGATGAGAAGTTATACCACAGCTGTAGTAGTCAGCGAGCACGTCCCAAACCAGTATACGGCTAACATTCGGAAACTTACACAAAAATGTTTTTTTTTCCTGAACTATTCGTAAACTATGTTGTAAACGGGAGAGCTAGCTTTAGTCGTAAAGTTAGTTAGTTAGTGGCAGTTGCAGTCAGTATGCAGCATCACTGTGGAAAGCTAAATAGTATATCTCTGTAGGGAATACAATTCATGCGATGTCTGGTTACCTGTGGGTTCCCATTGCATAATAACCAAAAGTGGAGCAAACACACATTGTCATAAACTAACTAACTAAAACTAGCATGTGCGGCAGATTCATGAGCCAACATAATACATATTTTTGTTTTCATCACGGACTGCTAAAAATCCTATTTTTCTAGCAAACACTTGTACACTAACACAATAAAGGCAAGGATATTTTTAGCCCTTTTGCAGTGTAAATAAAAAGCTCATTAAGCTAGCCAGTTTGTTCTCTCGTCCGTTCAGTTAGATTCACTTTTATGACTGGCTCATAGACCAGACCACGCACTCACATTAACACAAACGATATTTTAATAATGCGTCAGCGTCACTCAGCTTTATATAGTTGCCTTAGATTTGCAAATTTTATAGCTTCCCATTAAGTATGCTTGTAGGATCACCAATTTCGTTCACAGTGGATACCAATTGCGTCTCTTGCTACGACTTCCTTCCCTTTTTCCTGCCGGTTCATGTTATTGACTACCTAAGACTACCTTGGTTGTGAATAACCCCGTAAATTCGTTTTTATTAGTATCCTTTTTTGCACAATTGTGTTTTATCGTTCCTCACATTTACGCGTGTTCTTCCTATGGTTGTTTAATCACTAACTAACTATAGCAGTAGTCCGTCAGTTGGTTATATAACTTTAACTTCCTAAAATCGGTATCACTGGCTCAAATCCGGAACATAGAATAATTTATTGGTATCCAAAGTTACAACCTAGAATCAAGTTCTTGCCTTGTCGATTCTCCGTCTTGGTCCACACAAGATTCAAATTGCACTGGAATAGTAAACAAGAAAGTGCAAAAGTTAGTTGCCAAAGAGTTCGAGGACGCAGTTTGAAAGACAACAAACAATGACTATATACTACTTGTGAAGCTCTTTCCTTTGATAGTAATCACTGTGAGTACCACAGCATAATATGCTGTGGTAATACGCACACACGTGTGTGCGTACGTTTACGTATGTATTTCTCCATATATGATTTTCTTATGTAAAGAGAAAGTAGATAGCAAAACCTACAGTCAGTCAGCAGTCCCAATGTGGTCACAATGAGGACATGCATAAAATGAAACCCATTACGTATGAAATAGAAGGAATACAAGACTGACAACAATACAATAGCGATACCAGTCAGTAACCCACCTATGCTTACATATGGTGCTCCAAACAAACCGTTTTAAAAGTGATATGGAAAAATAGACTGCCGAATAAATCCAAAATAATAGTAAGTAAGTTTGACTGGATGATAATATTGTAGTGAATAGTGAAAAATAGGTAGACAGCCGTATACAGGAAAGAAAGCAACTAACTAACTATGCATAGGGAAAAGTTTTCAAACTTTATCAAACGAGGATTCACATGAGTGGACAGAAACACAATACGGCATTGTGAGACACGTGGCTCATGTTTGAGTAATTCTTAGAGACATCACAAGACGGTGAAAAAAAAACAACTCGGGAAAACCAAAAGGTCCTATGAATGGAATGTTTTAGTGACGGAAAAGTATTCAACAGGAACTGCTTATAAACAATGCTGATTACAAGCATTGTAAATAAAGTAGTAGAAGCATAGTAGTTGTGGATAAAGCAAACATCAGATTATTTAATTCTTATCCTTATCTTAATTCATTTTTTTTAGAACTTTGAATGCAATTTTTGGTTAAAAGGAATGTCATTCAAACTTTCTTCAGTGTATTAAAAAAACAGTTGCTGCAACTCATAAAAATTTTGAGCAACTTCTTTCTACTTTTGTAAAGCATTTAAAATTAGTTGTGCATTTGAATGTTTTTCAAAACCTAGAGCGTAATGAGGACTTATTTGTTGAAAAACATTTAATGGCCGAAAAAAAACTTGATTAAAAATAATTCTGTTTCGTCTTTTTTAATTACAGTAAAAAATGTCTTCTTTTAACATCAGCCGATGATTTCAAAAAATAAGTTTTTAAAAGGTTTCCATAGATTATAAATACTAAGCACGGTATCTCCTCTTGGCCTCACTTATATCTTCATAACTTCATAAGTACAATGAATTTAATTAAAAATTGGGCCATAAAGTTTTGAATATTAGGCCCGACAGATGCAAAACTTTTTGAATCCAAGCTCTAGCTTCAAACTAGATGAAAAGATAGCATTTGAAGTTGTGTTCTAGGATTCCATGCCATTAAAAAAACCTGGAAAAAATTATCTGCAGAACTAAGAGACTCTTACGCTCGCCCATCCATAGAAAAAAAGGCAGTAGGTTTTTCCTGGAATCTCCACATTCACCGTGGGCAGGTTAAAGCAAAGCTCCAGGGAGGATTCTTTTCTTTTGTCAGTTACATTTACTTTACTGTATAACATGGTAGTAAATTCAATGTTTTTCCAGAATATTTAATGCTTGGAAAAACAGTCGAAAGCTATCGGACTGACTGAGACCAAGTTAGTTCTCGAACGTAGATAGGGAATGAATGGTACAAGTTTTGTGAACAAAATTTTCTTGCGTAAACAGTTTAGGCTGTTGCATAGTTAGTTAGTTAGTTATTAGTTAGTACTGACTAGCCATAAAATATCAATAGTACAGATATACACATGCATATGAAGATGACAGACACCGTGTATTAGTTAGTTAGTTAGTTAGTATTTGTTATACTTGCACAAAGACAGAATACAGCCCTACTTTTTTAGTCCAGATTAATAGCCTTGAAACATATTTTTGAAGTTTGCGTGTTTTAAAGTAATAATAATTTGTAATGTATACAAACAAGAATTTGCGGGGATATGAAAAGAATGTAAAAATTTTGCATTTGCTCTCAGCTGTACAGCAAATTAAATTTGTGTGTATGTACACATAATGGAGGATAGGAAAGATTGATAAAATGTTGGTGATGTATGTCAGTGAGGAGAAAAGGAAAATGAATTTTGAAATCAATTTTGTTTCAGTGTTTCCTTTTTGCGATCATTGTCATCAAAGGCTTAATGAGATAGAATTGAATATTTTTCCTTCCCAAGGGATATCCTAAGCGCAAGATCAAAGGACCATGAGATTGATAAATCCACAGGGTTATAAAGTTGTACCCAATGTGGTGATGCAAACTGAAATGATTCTCGCTCTGTTTTCCCCATTACTCCTGTCGATTTGAATGAATGGCTTTTCAAAATAAGCATGTCATGCATTCATGCATAGATGCATACAGCAACTTCATTTTCCACTGTATCCTAATAGATTTGGCTAGAAATGCTCAATTTATTTAAATCGTTCAATCCGGATTAGGGCTGTGTATTGCAGTAAAAATAAATGATTCCCTCCAGCTTTACTTACTACACATTAAGTTCAATGGGCATTGAAATCAAGAAGGTCATTTTGAAGAAACGTGGGGTTCATTAGATTCCTAAATACGTACTAAAACGTAGCCAAAAAACTTTTTTACTTCCTTTTTTGGCACAGCAATCTGTGTGTATAGCTTTCTTCGTATAATAATTTATCCTTCGTTAAACCTTTTGTAATACAGGCGTAGTTCTAACTAACGACAAGTTTAATTAAAACTACAATATTGATAAGTTGAATGATAAAATAATGGTTAAGCAACCTAATTTTTTAGTACCTACTTCATGTCAAACTATCCTAGGCATCATAAAATTTGTAATGTGGACTCCCTAGTTACAAAACACTATGATAGCGACCCTAATGAACTGACAGAACAATTGGAGCACATCACTAATGCACTACACAAAAGCTGTTACCCGTAGAAAATAATACAACCTAGGCTTGAATATCACAAAGCATGCGTAAACATACCCATAACTATTAAAAATGATGATTTTATAGAAAGAGTTGCTCTTACTGGTAAATCACAAGTAACAAGCATTATAAGTCATAAGACAAGCTTACAATGACTATGGTAAAGTTTCTTCTGCGGCCTAAATAATCTTAGTTTGACTATTTATGCGTTGCGAAAAATCTTATTTATTAAACTAAAATATTAGGTCCCAATGTTTACAAATACTTTCACAGCATGTTGGCGATCTTAATTTTGAAATTTTCACGTGTTACTTTTCACAAGAAATTTTAAAATTTATTTTCAATTTGATATGAGTTTGCATAACACGATTCAACCTCAAAATTGGGAGCTAATTTTTTTTGGATTATTAAAAAAAATTGAAGAGCGTTGACAATGTTCACCGGTCGTTTGTCAGAGATGTGATTTCGACGTTATTCACAGGCAACAGAATATCCTCAGGCCAAATTGGAGTGTATACATTTCCATGCCATGTTTGTCCTGCTATGAATATTGGTGAAACTGAATGCGACATAAACAGCAAAATGTAAACAGGATATTAAAAATTTGAAGGACATGACGTTATCTATTTCAGAAAAAATCAGTCAGATTATTTTCGAGGTAGATGACATGAAAATCATTGACGAAAAACGAAACAAATATATCTGAAATTTCAAGAAATTCATTTTTATCGGAAAATCCTTGACGTATAGTTTCGACTTTACATAACAATCCAATTTAGTTAGCAGCAGTCTCAAAAATTTTCAAGTCGTTTTATCGACCTTCAAACTTCAATAAATCAACAAGAACATGTATTTCTCTTAAAAAATACTTCATGTTTGGCAAACTCATATTTTTTATAATTTTTCGGTCCTTGAAGAATTTAGAAGCTTGGAATAAACTACAAACTATGATACCCAATCAATCCACTAATTGTACCATAAACCTAATTTGACTTTCAACTACAACAACAGTGACAGCAACTTCAAAACAATAAACAAAAGCAATGCTGCATGCAGCACTTGTCTTGCTTACTGTACGTTTTTCACAGACTGTATGTTGTAATAAAAAGAAATGTTTTACGCTTTTTTTTCTGATGACTCGAACTCATAAAATTTTACAATCACACCTTCAAGTCAAGTTTTGAGTGAAAAAAGGGAGAAAATCAATTCAGTGCCCAAAATTTGCTCTCACAGCACTAAAAGAGTTTCAATAGCTTTCATTTCATAAGTAAAAGATCAAAGGAAAATTTGATACTGTCTCACTTTGTTACGCACGAAAAAAGTTTTGCTTACTAAACCAGGGTGTATGTACTCCAAAACATGATGTTGTGTGTTACTGAAGGGTAAATTGTTCGCTGTCGGTTTCTGTTTCTACTGCGTTCTGTGAAAACATGCAATATTTTTTGGGGTTTCATATTTTGTGAACCAAAAACATAACAAATCTTATTTGTTGGTAGTTTTGTACAGCGTGTGTATAGCTCATAAAGTCGATTTTTTGGACTCAAATGAAAACTATTAGGAAAGCATTTGAAGGAACCTAACTAACTAGTGGCTCTCAAAAACCTGGACAGAAACGTTAAAGTAAAGTTAATAAGTAGTCCTAGAAGAAGGTTCATTGTTAGCTCGTTAGATTTAGATTGGAAAATTGGTCATGTGCGTGTTCCCAGTTTTGGCACGTGGGAAATTAGGATTGATTCTCTAGATTCCTTAAGTCCGGGCTGAATTTAGTTAGTTAATGGGAGTTGTGGGAACAAACTTATGGCAAATAAAGTTTTTTTGGGTAAATAATGGAGAGAGTGCATCAATAATAATTCATAGATACAGTGGTCTCTAAAGAAGAGAGAGAGCGATAAATTATTTGGTGAGGTGACTTTGCCGCCAGGTTTTTGTCTTGCCAAGGTAATTGCTCTTTGACTTCGAAAACTGACAAAAAGAATAATTCTAAGGTTTTAAGCAAGATTTATTACTTGAGCAATAGACTGGGCGACTTTAACCTTGTCATATTTCCTCAACATATTCATTAAGCAGACATAGATGGAAATCCTTTCACAAGTCTAATAATGCTTTTTCACTCTCTCCTGTCCGCTTCAAAGCTTTTACTTTTTCCCTCTTCCGCTACTTTAATATTACTTTGGTCTTATGGTTCACGTGTATCCAGACTGAAAAAAATTCTTTTGAACAGCTTTATCTTTTTTTATATGATTTAGGAGCGGATTAGAAATGTCTTGGCTTAAACTATTCTCTCTGCAAAATGTTGATCAATATTTGTACAGTGTATTGTACAAGCTAACTGTGCAGGATGATTTAATAGGGTAAAAAACTGTATCATTTTCAACCTGCATTGCGAAACTTTATAGAATTTCATATTGTATTTATTTGCAATACATTTATCTGCATTGTATGTAAATCTGGTTTAGTTAGTGGTGAAAAAAAAATTCAATTCAATTCAACTGCCTCGTAAAGAAACGGGAGCGAGAAAAATAATTTTTGTTAGTAGGTAGAAACTTTTCACTTCAAAAGTCCTGGGAGACAACAAACTATGGGAATTTGGTTACCCACATTAGCACTCATTCTGGAAAACTAATTCTACCGTTTTACATTCTATAATTACTGTCTTTGTTCTTTTTAGGGCTATTATGAATTACCTATGCTTATAAGAGTAAAACTACACATGACTCGAAACGCAAAACTTATTAAAACTTTCCACCCCTCTCATTATTAATTTACAAGCATGATTGTTACATCTAGTGTTTCAACCCATTGGAAACTTTAATTGCTCTTTCGCAATGTTCAACGAGGCAAACTGTATTGTGTAACCGAAATCAAATATTTGTTGCTTTATAGCTATCTATCTATACCACACACATTTGTATTGATTTTTTGGATTCATAAAAATTATACTTGAATATTTGAATTCTAAATAAAAGATTGGCATCTTTCTCATATTTGCTCAACTGACTGAGTATAACAATGAGCTCATAGCTTCAGTCCCATATTATGTTTCCAAACACGAGTCATAACTCTTGACACAAATTTCACAGAGACTGGAAATCTAGGTCGTATGTTTCACGCTTTCACGAATAAATTGTTACCCTCTTTCCTTCAATCATTGCTTCATTTCACACATTGCAGTAGCAAACTCGCAACGAAACGAAACAATCCCAATATGATATGTGTAGTATAGCAGTACCAGGATTGAATTTATCAACTCCCTTCTTGCCCCGATTCCAACACAATTCTATTCTTATCTTCCAAATCACCCAACAAACGTACTCCCAGTAGAAATGATTTCCTTTCTCCACTTTTATCGAATCGCTAACCAACCTTGCTCACCAATCAAATTGGACTGGGTAACTAACTAACTAACTAACTAACTAAAACCAACTAACAATTCCACAAGTACAAACCCTCCCATTACAATTGAACCGCATTGAAAAATGGCTCTGGTCAACAAAGACAAATGTAGATGCCAGCTTGCGCTGACGCTTTGTAATAAACTATGTAGCCCACAGTCCATTTGTTTTGGTTACAAACCAATACATAACTTAAGCACTCTACAGCCAAAAAAAAGTCTCTAGTATCCAACCCGATCCACCCATTCACTATATCAAACTAACTAACTGAATAATATAGTGTCCTAGTTAATTCTACTATGATTTCATTTTTTCTCTGTTTTTAAAAATCTTTCTCTCACTTGTAACTATATGTTATTGACAATCAAATTTTGTAGATAATTCATGCCACTAACTAACTATGTAACATAATATAACGCACATTTGTTCATGATTACCTCAGTGTGCCGTTCGTAGTATATGTTAACATTGCAACTGGATTATGGGTTGTTTAAAAAACACTAGCGATTATTTGTTGTCCCCACACAATATTTTATTACACGCATTCAAACACACACTAATGGGAATGATTATTAGAGCACTCAGCGTAGTCTCACCAACTAACTAACTAGGTTGTATTTTCACTCGACAGGAATGGGAAACGAGCTGGTTGGAGTGACGAAGACGACTGGAATCTTAGGTTATGTACACAATGGAGAAGATGTCTGACTATTCACTCCATTCATTTCATCTGCTCTACGTTATGTACTATATACTGTTGGACTGGCTCTCAGTGCAAAAAAGGTACTGCTGCTACAAACTAACTTTCACTCGGAGCCACTCTCTTTTCTACATGGAGTGGAGTGAGTGTACAAGGAAAATTCTCGGGAATCATGCTATGGTGGTACAGCAGCAGCATGAGCCAGTGTGCCAATGCCTCTATTTCGTTCCTAGTTTTAGTAGCTTTAGTTCAGCTCATTTGCACACAGTTTTCTTTCTACTCTCTCTCTCTATAGTACCAGTGCGATCCTGTTCTAGTAGATATCCACATACACATGTTGTAGGGATGGAGAGTACAACTAACTCGTAACCGTATGGTTATTCGTATTTCTATATCTGTACGACTTTTATGCTACTAATTATACTTTTTAGCACTAGTGATGTGTATATAAAAGTTAGGCAAAATTGGCATGCACTGGAATGAAAAACTTTAAAACCTATTTCATAACCTAATAATTATCCACTATCATGCAGCGTCTTCTTGACCTTGAACAAGATTTGTGTGTTTAGATTAAAAAACTTACTTTTCGGTCATTGAAATGAAATGTTCTTGTGTATCTTCCCTTACTAACTAATCATTGAGCATAAGTTTAGTCGCTTTAGTCCACATTTTTTGTGATATACATAAGTTAGTGAGGGAGGGAGTTTGGAGAGTGCACCGCATACCAAACTCCATAGCATGCGTACAACATGGAGTGGATTTGAGTTTGATAGACCTTTCTTCGCCCTCTCGGCAATCTCTACGAACATGTCTACTACTACTTACTACATTGTACAAGCCTATATGCCAGGAAAAAAAGGAGCACATCCAACTATCACCATTCCCTGGTGCTGGCTGCTCTGGAAAAGCCCTTTATACATACATATATATAATATGCGAGAGAAAGCGAGCAGCTCTGTAGAGTGACTTTGGTTAGGCAGTAGTAGACAGGCATTTGGTTCCAAACAAGTTTATATGCTAAGTAATGTGGTTTCCAGCACAAGAAATTCTCACTAACTAACTAACTAACTAACTTGCCAGTACCTGGCTGAAATTCATAATTTCATCATCATTATAGATTTTTGAATAATACATTTCATGTGATACAATGTATGAGCGTTCAAATAATAGTTAGTCAAATAAATAGCTTCATTTGATGATGAGAAAAGAAACTTTGCAGTTAGTTAGTTAGATAATTGTACGTATTATAAAATATTGACACATTTTGTGCACATGTTGCATTGTTCAGACAGACAAAATGCCACCAAAAATGTTTTGACTATGGCAATGAATACAGAAAAGTGAATTTGGAACTCTAAAACTTTGTTGTACATACAATACTTTAAACATAAGGGAACGTAAATAATTCCCATTGCTCTATGATATCATAATACCATAGTGAATTCAAAGTGAGTGGGTGGTTTTATATTTTACTTGTATAACTTGGAGCGTGCATTACGTGAGGAATTTTTTTATGCCAATGATACTTTACTTACTTACTTGGTTATGCAAAATGGGAAGGTGTTCTGTGAACCTTTCAACACTATGCACGTGCATGCATGATGCATGCAAATTTCAATAGGCACCACACCACTGCTGGATAAAAATGTTTCCTTTTTACCAATATAGATAGCAAATCCCAACTGTGATATTTTGTCAATAAAAAAGATTACTTTTTGCAAACCAGAGTCTCACTTGTTCAGTTTTACACTACTGGCTATAGTAGTGAGTTTTTTTTAGTTAGTACTGAATCCGGCCAATAAAACATATGAAATGATTTTTTCTTTAGTTTTCCTCGTGCACCACAATAATAATGTTGCATGAATCGGGAGATACAAAGCAAACACTTTTGTACAGCTAACTTACTGTGGTTTTCATTCTATTGAGATAATATAACTGTGACACACAAGAGTTGTACAGCAGGGTTCATTTTTCCATAAGTTATTATAGAGGATCAGGTTGCACATATGGGTCTATAATATCCCTAATAGCATGTTACACACGCAGTGCACTTAACACTCACTTGATTGTAGCTCTGCAAATGTTTGAGACTCACGGTGCAGTTAATATTATGTAGCCGTACAGGTATAAATAGAGTTCCAATCAAGAGTTCAAATGAAAGGATCTAAATTTCTGATTGTAAGTCTTGAAGATATGAAATAACTTTTTTTCATCATTTTTGTTACGAGCCAATCAACGAACTAGAGGCGCGTTGAGATTGCAAGTTAGTTTTACAGTTCATAATAATAAGTTACAAAAGTTATACAGGCAGATTGAATGGAGAACTCGCTATAGCTACATAGTAGATGGTTTTACGGTGTGTGTATTTACTTTTGCTCGAACTTATTCGCCCTGTTTTCTTCTAATACAACAACATTGTAAATATAGCCATGTGATCAAGTGGAGCACACTTGTACTACATAGTACATAGTGGGCGCAACAAGCTCCCACTGGATAATTCACAAATCCACGTTTAGCTGTATAAACTTTTCAACAGCTCTGTCTGTATACGGTTGAATTTTGAATAAAGTGGTTTGTGCACACAATTTAATGCATATGATGCACCTGAAGCTCCTATTAACTAATACATTAAGGCTGAGACTACTATCTTGCTAAATTACCTTTCAGAGTCCTATTTCTAGTACTATAAATTTTGAATCTGTGCAATTCTAGAATTCGAGCTAAACTACTAATAAGATATTCAGTCAGCAATATTTTTCAGCGAGAATGGGATTCTTTTGCAGATCAATTATAGAAGAAAAGTTTCTCATGTACAGCCCGTTATCTATCCCAAACTCTATATAGTTATTCTACAACATTTGATTTAGTGAGCTGAACAAAACTTTTGAGCATTCATTTTAAGCCCTTTTACAGTTTTAATCATGCAATTAAGTGGAAGCGGACGAGTTTTGGCTCCAAGCATGAGCTACAAAATTCTACCTTTATTCCTACACACGTCTTTTCATTCACTTTTGGAGCTTACATAAGCCACTGTGGATAAAAAAGTTCACAGGTGCATTCAATCTACGGTCTGAAATAATTGTTGTTACTGGCTTACTTTTAGTCAGTCAGTCAGTCAGCCCCAAAAAGCTAGCATAAATGAGCAAACCTGCATACAGTTGGGTTCATTAAAGAAAAATAGAACAAATGCGACTATTCAGCATTCTATTTAAGCACGAAAACGTGTCTGTAGAGTTTAGTTTCCAACATTGATTTTGTATAGATAAAGTAATTTAATTTGTAGCATTAGAAACACTCAATTTCAAAAACGGCCCTTATAAGGGCCACCAAAAATTCCAAAGAGCAAAAAAATTCTTCGCACCATTGCACCATATTGTCGCGCGCCATAAAAAACCAGCACCATAGAATCCCCACACTGAATTGTACACACCATAGTGGCCGCACCATAACGGCCGCACCATTCTGATAGGCTCCGAATATTACTTACCCCAACTCCAGTGCGAGCACAGAACACTAACTTTTTAAATACATTGCATACACAATACTAACTTAACATTGCTTTTCTACCATATTTTAAATCTCCGTACAAAGTAACAACCTCCCCCTTTTCTCAAGTTAGAAATTTATTAACAACTAAAATTTTGTCCCCGTTTTAATTTCCATGTCACAAACGTATTCCATTGTGAAGCCCAAATATTGCAATCACAGACGCATTGCGCATTGACACAAAAGGAAATTAGTTTCTTTTGTGTACTTTTGTGTTAGCTTGTGGTGATGATGATAATAAGTTGGCAAAACTTTAAAGCATGCAGCCAAAGTTTGCAAATGTGAAAGGTGAGTTTTGTGTAACTTTTTACACCATCATTGAAGGCTACATTTTAAACTTTTCAAATACCTGGGAAAACAAACAGTCAACTGTGAACAGGAAAGCTCCCATCTAGCTAACTAACTACCCAATATTAGGCACTGTAGTAGTGTAGTACAGTACACAACACACACACATTACAATTCGTATCGTACGATCTTACCTAGCTGGTATATACCTTACATACTTTTCCCCTTTACACAGCAAATACTAACTAACTGCTGACTAGGACGAATGAAACGCCCAATGTGAAAACAACTTTCTCTATTTATTTTATGTCCAATCTAAATCTGACCTGTGCTTTTTGGGAACAATACTGTTTTCCACAAACAGCTTCTCTCATATAACAAATTATTTCATCCCACTCATACATTATGTATTTTATTCCACACCACTATACCCGTAGTTAGTTAGTTAGTTACTTTGTCCCTTCCTGTTCTCTCACAAAAGGTACATACAAAAGGCCGACATTTTGTGGTTGTCACGGATTAACTCTAATGTCTTGCTGTGGAGATTGATTCTTGGCATGTGAAATCATCTTCCATCCCAATGCGCTCCATTCCACAGAGAGAGAGTAGCTTTCGTCTTATTGTAGAGGCGCAAACAGATTAAGGTTAAATCTTGAGCTTCAACTTTTAGTCAAACTTGATTTCATTTCTTAACACCATGCATGGAGTTTTCGAACAGATTCATTTCTAGGAAGTAGAAACTGAAATTCTGTATATTATGTGAAAGTGTATGGTTGTTGCATGGTACATTATTTCATGCCAATGCAAAAAACTGTATGCTCAATATGGTGCATAAAGTATAGTATACTAATGAAAAAGAATGGAAAGACACAATTTAAAACTCTAGTCAAAGGCAAACCACTTTTAATTCACAATAAAGCAAGAAAAAACACAGACACACATACTATATAACTAAAACTGCATATGTAAGAGTACATCAAAGAGCACAACATAACCTAAGATTTTGATAGGAAGCACAGTGCTTTCAACATTTTTCTTCATATTCTCGACGACCGTATATTAGCCACCTCTATCATCATACGAACGTTAAAAAAAGGGGGAAAGCAATCTAGCCAACCAGCTTATTACAATAACAATTGAACCCGGCACACCTTATATGTTTTATAAATAGCATTTTAATTCCAACCGTACCACTATCATATCTATACACAGGATCTTTTAAAAGTAGTATAGTACTTTACCTTATTAGTTAGTTAGTTAGTAGGGGTATTACACTTATACACTATAGACATGACGTGATCCATTTTTTGTGTACACAAGAGATTTCTCCTGGCTACTTTTCTTCCTCCCTCAAAAAGAATGGTTCAAAGAAAAATCCTTTTAGACTTTGAGTGTTTTATAAAACCATTAACGTCATAGCATAAGTCTATAGGCAGTACGCAAATTCAGTGGGACTACAATAATAATTCTTCTTGCCTGCACTATAACTAATTAACTCACTATAACTATAGTATAAATTTTTTCCGCTCTCGCTACAGTTTCAGGAATAGGATGAATTTGATGTGTCACTAGACAAGTTCTCAGCAGGTAACTAATAACAATGTATAAGAGCATTCATTTCTCTAAGCATAAATTTTATTCCCAAGGCAGGTAAAAATCAAACAGCCGCACATAAAAACGACTGAATGTGAGTCAACTAGTTTTTTTTTTGGTTATAGCATGTAAGATAAAACTTTTATTATCGCGTGGTAAATTTTAGTAGCAGCTTTACATTGCAACAGTGCGACTTTGGTGAACAATTTCATGTGCTTAAATATTAGCAAGTATTATTGACTTTTATTATTGAACGACATTAACCTAAGGTCCAAAAACTAGGAAAGATACAATCAACATGAGTACCAAATTAAAAAGTCAGATTACGTATCGAAACCTCAAGAAAGTCGTGTATCATAATATAAGCTGCAGTAGATTTAGCTGCTCCGTTTTTAAAAACTGTTGTATGCAAACAGCATTCCACTCGGGCCACATACAAATCCATGGAAAAAACACAACCTCAGGGCAGTTTAAGGCAAATAAGCAAATAACAAATTGTTCTTTCCAAGTTTCCCATACTTTTCACACAAGGAACATACTTTATACACCACACCAAATACAGTTCATGAAAATCAATCATCAATAATTTTACTCATTCAAGATTCGATCAGAGGTCCTTGTCATATATGCATAAAATTCACAAATTAACTCAGGGGTCTATTGTAGTAGTGAAGTGGATATCCAAATGTGCTACGCATGAATCAGATAATACAAATCTTAACAGCTAATGGCAGTAGATGCATCTTGAGTTGGTTCAAGGCATACTAATTAATGAATAGAAAGCCAACGATGTGTAAGTTAGTCATATATAGTCTGCCTGCATCAACCACGGGCTGATCGTACAACATATCGGAAATCAAACTGCTCATTCCCAGAGGATGGCAGTTTCATACACAAAGAGTAATACAGAAGGGTCACATTATACATAGGCAGTAATGAAGCTATGTAGGTGCGATGGAACACTTGCATATGAGATTGAATTTGAAGCAGCAACTTTTATATAATTATTTTTAGATTACATTACAATATTGGAGTCCATAAAGGAACAAAAAACACAGTGCAGCAAATCCTAATTACTATGAACTTAAATAGTCTGAAAAACAATGTGAATCAATATTCAAGAAAAAGAAATAACATCATTAGCGAAAATAATTACTATATTTTTCTCTCATAGTATTTAGTCAAACAAAAATAGTAACAACATTCTACGGAGCATGCAAAAAAAAACTTCCCATTTCCTTGTTTGGGAGTCAGTACGTACAGTAAAATCAAGCTGAATATGATTTAATATATAAAGCTATCCACACACCTTTAGTAAATTACAATACCTTGTGTATAAGACAATACCATGTTCTACAAAATGACTTTAGTTACAAGGTATAATATGCAGTAGTATTGCAGTTCAAGTGGACTACAGGTTATATCTGCTTTTAATTCAAGTGTGGACACACACGAAGCCCAGAGAGAGAAAGAGAGAGAGATAAAATAATGCACAGGGTTTAACATAATCATCATATTATTATTCCCTTTGATAATCATATAATTGTTACTGATTCGGAAAAAATTTCGCCCAACTAACCACTGATAAAAAGATACACCACTAAAATAGGAGCTACCTTACAAGTTTTACAACAATCATAGCTGCTACTGTTCATCATAGCGTGCAAAGTGTCTTAAGGACTAATATAGTAGTAGTACAATTCATATCATCTATGGTGTCAAAGGAGGTTATTTCTTCTTTAATGTGAAAAAACCACGTTTCTTGGGCTCATCTTTCTTTTCACCGGAGGAAACTGGCAGAGTCTGGGCTCTGGAGGGTCCAGAGGCAGTCGAGTCCCCTTGACTTACTTCTTGAATCGCTCTCACCCATAGATGCATTTCATCGTCATCTTTTGCTTGGAACAAATATTCACCACCAGAAGTCGATCTGAAAAACAATTCACAAAATATGAAATCTTTCCCACAAAAATAGCAAACATGTAAACATTGGAGCCTTGTTAAAACACGGTTGGTGAAGTAAAAACAATCTCTGCCTAGTGCAATTACATAAGCAGATTTTCGGATCAACATGCTTCAATAACACGTGATCCCGGCCGAAAAAGATTATTTTATCAAAAGGAGCAACTCAACCACCATTTTATTAGGAGCACAACACTATCGCCAGCTGAGTTTTATAGCTAGTCTCTTACTTGAGGCGGAAAATATGCTTCCTCTTGGTATAATCTGAAGCCACCTCAGCAGTACAGCCAGAAACGTCCACAGGATTCTCACCACGGAAATAAGCTTCTGGTTGAAGCTTGTAATTCTTCTGATCCTTATACAAAAGAATGGAACCTCCTCGCAGCACCACATAAACTTTGTCCCATGATCTATATAATGTTTGAACAATATAATATTGAAAATATCCAGTACGCACACAGAACACAACACATATTACATAATGAAATGGCCTCATGCTATTTATTATGTAGCTTTATTTTTAACTTGTGATGCACATTTGACAAAGAACAAAATAAAACATTTTATATACCTGTTAGAAGCCCTTTTGGTTGTGGACTCCCATTCATGCTTCCTTATTAACATTCCTTCAGTGACGCCGTCTTCGCTCTCAACAGGCCGCTCTATATATCCAATACAAAGTTAATCAGCTCATTTTTATCCGCTTAAACAGGATCAATGAAGGATTTTAGTACTTCCAGATAGCTACACTTGCTAGTTAGTTTTAGTTATTTAAAATCACCGAAGCAGATAAATACTTATGAAGCAACGAGCAATCGTTACACAACACAAACACTACCAAACAAAGATCATTTCGATACTAAAAAACATCCATATTCTAGAATACATAAAACAACAAGCAAAGAAGGTTTTTTGTGTGCTTTTTTTTCAAGGGAGAATCAAGGATCCAGGAAAAAGTTGGATTCCCATTGATCTTTACAGACTGTAGCAATCCAATTGACCCCATACACCAATCCATTTTGAGCAAATGACAATACGAGAAGAGATTTTCCATTGCATAAGTAGGAGTAGTACACCATCACCAAAAGTAGGATGAATTTAATACGATCGAGTGTAAAACCGCTCGGATTGAGCAGCACTCCATCATTAACTTTGGACAATACCTTTAACTTTCTGAATATTGGACTCATCATCTGAGGCACTGCCACCAGGAATTGGGTCTAACGTAGAGCTTTTTGACTTTTTCCATCGGAAACTTCTAAATGGTGATTTAGAGCGGGAACGACCTCCAACTTTTCCCAGCGAGGAACCTTTTGTTAGCAAGAAGAGGGTAGAGGAGGAAACAAACAAAAAAAAAGATGAAACAAAACAAACAAAAACACAAACAGATGCATACATTCATTTATCAATAATAAGTTGATGCTACCTGCAATACTGATTTTTGTTACATTACATATTACATCTTTTACAGTCAGTTGCGGCCGTGGGAAATAATAGCATTAGCACAAGTTTGTCTGGCAGAATACAAGCGCAAGTATATTTTAGTTCCGTGCTTAATTGGTGAAGAAAAGCATTAAATGAGTTGGAGCACAATACAAGTTTGCTACAGTAGCATAAACTGCGTAGCAATGAATAAGTTCTGTACCTGTTTATTAACTAAAAACATGTCAAATACATAAACTTTACAAGCACAAAAGCCATATCACATTCGCTTTGAACAATAACATTATTAGCACGGTAATTGACTTTTGACAGCAATGAGTATTAGAAACAAAAATAAAGATTAAATGAGTGAAACAAAACTAACAGAATAAACACTGACTAGGTTTGAACACATAATTAATACGTGACTGCGTGAGATAAATTAATGCAGTCTTTGGTTTACAAAAGCTACTCACTATTCTCAGAATCATCAGGAAAATAACGTGGAGATCCTGGAGAAGATTTAGTGCTCTTACTTTTAGGAGATTTTGGAGAAGAAAATACGTCAGATAATCTAAAGGAATCTAAAAAACATAAAATACGAAACTAGTTCATTCATCATGCTTTGTACAAAATCAAAAATGAAGCTCAAGCGTAACTTGTGGCAAATCGCCCCTATCACATTTCTATACATAAAATTAAGTTCGTCATCATGTCAAAAAAGTAATAACAATTAAAACCGAGAACAGCTACAGTAGTAAAACTTAGATTGCTCAAAACAAAAATCGTGTCATCAAATAAACCAAAATCAAATAAAATAATCGTGAAAAAAATACAATCCATGACGGCAATGTTCGTAAGGCTATCTCATCAGGTCGAAAGGCATTTTTGGTGACAAACAATAAACCATACATTACAACTAAAAGTCCATGAGCTCCAAAAGTTAACAAAATCTGTAAAATTCTTTGAAAAAACGGTCCACATGTACGTGTCTGATTGAGTCTACCATTTTCCCCCAATCCCCTACGTTTGCAGCCCCGTCCATTGCTACAATAGCCATCAATTGGGACGTGATCTGAAGGATTGCGTCCATTCGCTCTATAGCAATCACATTTGTCAAAATTGTCGTGTTCTGAATTTGCATGCAGTGGCACGAAATTCACCGGAAGATCCCCAATAGCGCTATTGAAACACTCATGAGCTTCAGGCAGGATAATAAATGTTGACGCTTCTGGGTCAGTCATTTGTACATCCTTACTATTGTCCACTAAATTATGTGCACTATAGGGCCAATTTGTAATAGAAAGCTGACTATAGTGTTTAAATTTACGATGCATTCTGTATCTGTTCGCTAAATAGGTCGTATATGAAACGGCGTTTGTTGAAGCACTATAATTGCCATAATCATGTTCCGTTTCGGGATCAGTACCTGACTTCTTCTTTGATTTCTTGGGTGAAAGGGAACTCATTCCCTGTTGTGGTGATTTCAACGGCTGAGCAATTCCACGAGATGTAGAAGCTAGTTATTGTACAGTAGAAGTAATTGTGTAAGCCATTCCAAAGTGCATGCAAAGTAGAAAAAAGAATTGAGTGAAAACAATAATAAATAAATAATATTATCATGCAAGACGAAAAGTGCCCTGATGTGACGGGCTACGTAAAATTATGCCAGGCCACATAATCTTTTCATGCCAAACAAAAATAAATCCAATATTGTTAGAAAAAATGGAGGAACAAACAAACACTTTGACGCAAATCATGCATTTTTTGGGGAAATCTGGAAAAAAACTTACCGGAAGGCATGGATTGCGAATGACTGGCAGCTTCTCGTTCTGAAATTTGTTCAGGTGACCTAGCTCCATCTGGTCGATCTTCGGGTGACTTTGGAGGCGATTTTTTCATTTCTGCTTCCATTCGTCTTTGCTCCTCCTCTCGTTTACGTCTATCCGTATCTCGCATCTCGAACTAAAGAACGCATTGAAATAATCACTTTACAAAACTGTAGTAATAGTTGATGCAATGTCCAATAATAGAGTTTTAGTTTTTAGAGTTTAGTCATCTTTAATTCCGAAAAAAATATTTTAAAACTTGATCTTTACCGTAGTTAAACGTTCCAAGGCAATGAACCTCTCTTCTTGGGCTTGCGCAGATTTTTCAAAGGCTTCATGTTTCTTAATCAAGTTTTCAACTTCGTCTATTGTATAGCCCAAATCTGTACTGAGAAGATATGGCTCCTGAGCAATCAACCAAGCTTCGGCAACTGCAGCATCTCTGGCAAATTGGTAAACTTCCAAAACTACAAATAAAAACCACAGATTAGATTTTAAGAGAAACTTGCAATTATGTAATAAAAATTTCAGTCGTCAATCACATACTTAATTGAAGATGTTCCCATCGTTCTTCCCATCTATGAAGCATGTTATTTCTTTGGTTGGTTAAGCCCAAGACTTTCTCCTTGATCTAATTACACATATAGTTACTGTATTCACTGATAATAATGCACCAAGTATTAAAACAAAACAACTGGCCCGACACTTACCTCATTAGATGCGTAGTGATTTCTTGAAAGAAGTTCCTTTCCCAGCCGTAGGCATGTTGAAAAGTTATCCTCTCGGGCATCGATTTCAGCTTTTAAGCTTTGATGATTATTCATCAACAGTTCCACTCCACTTACATCCCTTCGAGCAAAAAAACAATCAATAGAGTACACATTAAACCCTACCCCACTCATACAAAATCTATCTTGATTAAAAATGATCAATAATTTTACCTTGGCTTTTCAGAGGTATTCATCTGGATAATTACATCATCCATCCATAACATTAGTGTGCGAACCAAATTGAAGAATCGGAAGAGGTCGCTTGTGTCCCCAAGCTTTTCTTTCCTGGCTTTACACATCCCTAAACGAAAAAAATAAAATTAGAATCAAATTGTAAAATCACCCGACCAATACTTTTCTAAATTAAAGCCAAACCTTGCAAATTCAACCAAGCATTCACAACTTCAGCTTCCCTGTTGGTAATTTCTTTTGCCTTGTCTCCTGCATACGCAGCTTGCAATTTACGCGAATCTTCTTGAATTTGCTCCACCTAATAAACCAAAAATTTAAATATCGTCCACAACACAAACATCATCACATTATAGAAAAATTCATACTCAAACTACTCACTTGGTACTGTAGAGTTTGCAAATCCTGCATAAATTGGACATGCTTTCTCTCCAATGCAGATACAGAGCCAGCATCACGACCCACTTCATCTGGAACTCCATTCTGTTTTTCGGCAATGTGTCCCAATACGTCTTTGCAATCATGAAAGAATTTGTGGAGTTCCCGAGAAGCTGCCAACATTTGAGTACGAGTATCAATCAGTTCCAGCAAATCAGCCCAGGCTTCATTCAACCCATCTTTGTATTCAGCAATGGTGGCTGCGTCCGAGTGTTTAGTGGCAATGAGACTATCAGCCATTTCATTGACCATAGCTACACGCTCACTTCCAATAGATTCCGTATCTCGGGCAAACTCTTTGAACCGCTCACACAACATGGTAACATGGTCGTAGTCTTGACCCAACTCATGAGAGCTGGCTACAACTTCTCGTTCTGCAATCCATTGTTCCAAATCATTCACTTCTCGTTTCAACATGAATAATTTGAGTGCTTCTTCCAATTTCGCTCGACGTTCATGAGCCAAGTCCTTAAGGCCAGCATATAACTTATCAACTTGGGCTTGCTTCACACCGATATTGTCGCTTTCTGGATGCTCTTGGTGGATCAATTGACGAGCTGTTTCGCCGAGTTGTCGAATCGTGTCCGCATAGTCATTCACAGCATTTTCCAAGGCTTCGTGTTTCTTGATAAGATTTTGTGCAGAAATCTCATCTTTGCCCCGATCATCAGAAATCATGTACAGCTCTTGTTCAGACATCCATGCTTCTGCTTCTGAAGCATCAAACAAGTATTGCTGAGCACGCTCGGACTGCAAAAGTTTGTCTTTTCGTTGTTGAACAGCTTCCTTAAGTTCGTCCCAATTCTTTTTCAACTCTTGGTTGAGACGTTTGAAGTCTTCCGACTTTGCATGACTCTCATCAATCAATTTGGCCCCGTTCTCCATAATAGTATACACCCTGGGTTCATGGTTTTCAATTTCAGTTTGAAGTGACTTGTTCTTCTTCTTGAGAATGGTAACATTGTACAGGCTACTGCCGAGGTCAGTGGATGTAGCTTGAGGCATTTTCTCACTAATCCAAAGTTTTTCATCTTCTACATCACGTTGGAATTGGAATGCTTCTTTCTTCTTTTCGAGTTGTTGCTTGCGAACATTTAGAGGATCTTTGAGTTTTCCAAATCGACTCTCAACAACAGATTTCTTCGTTTGGATCTCTTCAACTTTATTTGGATCCATTTGTCTCAAAATTTCAGCCTGGCTCTCCAATTCAGTCACTTGCTTGGCTTTGACAGCCATTTGGGTCTCAATCATCTATACCCAAACAAAATATTATGTTAGAGACCCCAGGGTTTATAACAACATACGTAGCACTGGAAATGCGAATGCCTGAAAATAAATAACCTGTTGTTTTTGCATCAAAATGTTAACAGATGCCAAGTCCGCGCCATAATCATCAGAATCGATTTGTTTTTCCAAGTCAGTCATCCAACTGTCAATATCATCACATGTTTGCTCGTACAAAACTTGACGGTTGGCATCAAACAATCGCTCGCCCTACAATTTCATACAAAAAATCCCGTGTCATAAAATACAGGAACAGTAACTCACTCAGCTATCAGTTATGTTAAATAAGAAACACAACTCACCTTTTCTTTCGTATTCTTCTCTAGGTAATCAAAGTTTTGGGCCAACTCAGACACTTTAGGACTGATATACTGAGCAAATTCGGGTTTTTCTCTATTCAGAGCATCAGCAGCCTGCTGGATGGCAACTAATCTATCTTTGTTGGATGCAATTTCAGCTTCGAAAGCTTGATGCCTGGTCCATTTACTGTGAACAGTTTTCGCACTTCGGTAGGTCTCATCTTGCGCAGTCATGCTCTTCTCTTGTACCCATTCACCCAATTCTTCACAATCCTAAAAGTTGTCAAAAAAAGTACATAAAATAACGATATAGTAGTTTACTCAACAAAATCTACCGTTTGTCTCTGCATCAAACTTTTGCAGAAGCCAAATTAATGTACCTGAAGATATTGGTGCAATTGCAATTGATCTTTCAATTTCTCCATCTGATCAAGGGCTTTCTTCCTGTTGATATCTCGTCGTTCACGAATGCTATCAGCTTTCTTGCCAATCTTGTCCGCTACAAAAATACCAACAACAAACATATTCAATGTTAAAAATCTTTCCTTAATTGACCAAGCTGAATAATACATGCAGTTAGTTTGTTTTGTTGTACCTTGGTTGTGGCCTTCTCTGCAGAGGGTGGAAGCAAATTGAATAACACCATTGATTTTCTCGTCATTGGCGTCCATTGTAGTGAGAAGCGCTTCGTGTCTCTTGATAAGATTCTCAGCTTGCTCAAGGTTGGACTAAATAGAAAATGTAACAACAGTTAAAAAAAACTTTCCAAAGAATTTTAGTACATAAAGCAATACTGGGAACTATAGATCACATACAGGTGTTTCGTCTTTAGATAGAATGTTTTCTTGCTGAGAAAGCAAAACTTCAGTCTGCTTAGCATCCCTCATGAAGATTTGCAAATTCATGTTCTGAGACAACAATTCTTGCCGGTTCTCCCACATTTGCCGGAGCTCATCCCATCCATCTTTCAATGCTTTCAAACGCTCTCGCAAAAACATGTACTGAGGATCATCTTGAGTGTGGGGCTCCTATTTAAAACAAAAAGTTTTCGTGAAAATTTTAACTCTCAAAATATCTCTCAAAAACGATTTGAGTACGATCAACTCACAGTGAATATTTTCTCGCCATAGTCCATCATCTTTTCATAATCCTCAACGTAGTTTTCAATTTCATCCTTAATATTTTGATGCTGGCTGAGAAGCCGCTCTGCATCTGAAAGACTGTTGGGTGCATCTTCTGAAGCAATCTCAGTCTGAGTCTTGGTAAGCCAAGCTTGGAAGTGATCCAAATCACGAAGGAACCTGTGAAGATCTCCAGCCTCTTCGAGTTTCGCATCCCGATCTTTCAACTACGATTTTGAAATAAATTCATATCTTAACGTTGCCACCAGAGCAAGATAGTCAGACAACAAATAAACACACTGAAACGATGCTTACCATTTGTGTCAGTTGATCCCAACAACCACGAATTTGCACAACTCGTTCGCGAATAAGGGCAGCTTCTTCAGGATGATCATCAGCAATACGATCAGCTTCTTTCTCAAGTGAATCTAATTTGGCTTGAATAGCAGCCAAATCCCTTTCCATGCCAGAAAGTCGTCGCTACAATTCAGATACACGCAAACGGTGAATAAATACATTATTATATTTTAATACAAGCCATAAACCTATCTAATAAAATCTAACATTTTTGATTCGATGTTTCAATAATAGACATACCTGTAAGGTCATAATTCCAGACAAATCCATCTCCAAATTAGCGGTTTCTTCAAGAATCCGCTGTTTATCTTCAATCCAGGAAACTGTTTCTCTGCATTCAATATGGAAATTTTGAAGTCCATGAGCGGAATTGAGTTCATCTCGCTTTCCTTCAGCCTTATCTCGAAGTTCGGACCATTTACTATTCAATTCGTTTTGACGACTCACAATTTCTTGTGAATTTGGATGTTCTACATGAAGTAGTTGACGAGCCAATTGGTTCACAACTGCAACACGAGATGCATTCGCATTCATCTCTTTGTCGAATCCATCGTATCTGTGCTTCAAGATTTCAACATCTTCAATGTCCTTGGCTGGAACCATGGTATGCAACATACGATCCTAAAAAAGAGAATTGAAAATATTGTTTAGCTATTTACTCAAATCATTATTTTCACACCAAAATCTTAAATATAACATTACTTTTTCTGCGACCCATTGCTCAACACCTTCAGCTTCTGACAACAATTTGTACAGTGATAAAGCATCCAAGAGTCTCTGCTTCCTCAGTTCACCTAATTCAGAGAGTTCCTTGTATCGTCTGTCAATGCTGGCCAGTCTTTCAACAACTTCTGGGCTCTCCCGATCTTGTTCGCCTAACTGTTGAGCTTGTTGACGCAGAGCATCTATAGCGCTCAAATAGTTATTCAACTCGTCTGTCACATCATCATGCTTCTTCAACAAAGATTGCACATTGGCTTCATCACGACCCACATCTTCACTAGATACCAAACGAAGCATATCCAACATCCAGGTGTCAACATCATCCGCATCAGCAAAGAATTGGTGATAGTCCACAGCTTCTGTCAACCTGTTTCTTCGGTAGACATCCATATCTTTCAGGCCCTGCCATAATTTCATAATCTCTTGAATACGTTCTTCCACTTTCTCTGCTCCAAATTGCTGTTGGTCCACCAAATCTTGACCAACTTGAACACAGCTCATCAACTGTGGCTCATGGCTACCCAAATCATTCTCAAGAGTTTTGTGTTTGGAGAGCAATAGATGTACTGTGGTCAAATCATGACCAATATCACTTTGAGAAAGAATATTCTCTTTCTCCTTGATCCAGTTTTCTTCTTCAGCCATGTCCCAATAGAATTGCCACAATTTCTTACTTTCTTCCAGTCTTGTACGACGTTCAACTGCCAGCTTCACGAGCTCAGCATAAGCTTCCTGTAAAAGTTATGCAATTACAAAATTAGTTTCTTTGTCACAACAAGATAGAGGTAAACAAGCAATTAAGCAAATACTATTTTTTACCTCAAGTTGAGTAACTCTTTCCATGACAGCTGGTGGATCAGCGGGCCTATAGCCCTCGACGCCAGTTCCTTCTTCATCGCTAATGAAGCGTTGGGAATTTTGCACAACAGCTTTCACTCGATCACCCAAAACATTGATGTCTGCTTCCAAAAGAGAATGTTTTTGAAGTAGATCCTCAACACCCATAAGATGCTTTCCATAGTCGTCGGACAAAAGTCGCATTTTGATGTCTTCCATGGAATCCAAGATGTACAGCATTTCCTAGTGAACAGAAAATCCATATAAAATAAGATCTATGCAAAAAAACTCTTTCTCAATTCTACAATTTCTAAAAAAGTTCAGCTTTTTTTGCAAATTTTGGCATTTTATATACCTGGAAGCCTTGTTGAAGCTGGAGAGAAGCCTCCAAACGAAGTCTTCGTGAACTCAACAACTCAAGTAAATATTCCCACAGACGGATCACATTGTCTTTCCTTAAGTTGATTCTCTCAATGTCATGATAATTTTCTGCTTCCAATTCACGGGCCACAGCCACGACGGCAAGAACACGCTCTTCATATGCAAAGATGTCAGTTTCGATAGCTTCGTGCTTCTTAGCAGCAGCTTCCACAGCTGGTAAATCAAATCCGAAATTGTCTTGGGACACAAGACGCTGATTTTCACTCAACCAAGTCTCTCTCATGCTAGCCTTCCGGTTGAAACGAGCAGCCAATTGTTCCAATTTTTCTTGTCGGATCAATTCCTCACGCAAAGCCAATTCCCTGTAATCAAAAGCAAAGTCAATATAATAATCTATAAGCTAACATTGTTAACACAAATCTATTCTATGTTTCTATTGGAGCATACTGTACGCGTACCTTTCATGTTCTGATTTTTCCAGCCTATCCCAAGCCTTATTAATGTCAGAAATCATTTTCCCTTCTTTAGGAGTGTACGGCTTTTGATTATTCGCTCTCATTTTGGATTGCAATGTAAACAATAACACCTCCAAATTTCCTTTCTCGTCAAATTTAGGAGGTTTCTCAGCCGTCCTGTAATTGTTGAATTCTCCCAATTGCTGTTGCACACCAGCCAGAGAATTTTCAAAATTTCTATCTCCCAATCGCTCGATCGTTTCTTCAATCCATTTCAACAAATTGGATGTCAAAGTTTCGTACTCCTTGATCATACGGTCATTATCCATTGCAATACCAACGACCTTAAAAAGACAGGAAACTCGGTTGGCCATAAATTTTATTCATTTTGACACACTAGTGTCAAAACACATATCATACATATTATATCTGAAAAGAAACCATCAGCCAACGTTACCTTGCTTATACGCTTTCCTTGTACAGTTTCCTGGTGCATCTTAGAAAAGTAATGATAATAAGTGACAACATAGGTGATGATGGATTTCTCATCTGGCTGCTCAACAAAAACATCCTCAGCATCCAACAATTTCGTCAAACCCAATTTGGATTCAGCAACATCAAACGAGTTGTTCAAGTTGTGCATGGCATTATTGTGCGACAACTTTTCGTACTGGATCAAATCTGGCCGATGCTTATGAATGATGGCGTTGAAAGCCAAACCATCTCGCCAGGATGTTGTGAAATTTCGAATGTTAACATTACTGTACCCAGCAGTCTTCATTTGACACCATAACAGTAAAGCATCTTTCGCTGACTTAGTCTCCTTACTGTCGACTTGTTCAACAGTGATGTCTTGAATCTATAAATTCGTTTCAGTCAACATTAACATTACCATCCAATAATAATTCTCAAGTTACCCATCATAATTTCAATCCAATCAGGTAAAAAGTTCATCCCATTATATACACGAAAAGAGGAATTTTTTGTACATGCTAAATAACAAATTATATAGGATATAAATTACAAGCAAAGTTATGGATATACATGACGTAGATTATTGGTTGGGATGAATGGTAGGAAGGTATAAAGCAAAAAAATGAGTGATGGATACGCTACCGCATAGGTAAACAAGAAAGGATAAAGATGGCGAACGATGGGCTCAATTTCCTTCCAGTTGTAGCGCACATCTTTGCAGTAATCTAAAAAGCAAGGATCGTCAAGGATGGGGAGGGCTGCCACAACAATAAGAAGCTATATGAATATCCATCAATCAGAGAGTTAGAGATGCAGGAATATTAAAGTAAATAAATGATGTAGACAAGGATGGATGATGACTGGTAAAGGGGAATAGGCATGAAAAAAACATTATCGATTCACGAATATAGTTAGGAACCTGGAATCGGAGAATTATGGTCCATATGAGACCAAGAGTAAGTCTAGGGCTTCCATCCACAATATCATGGGATCCCATATTTTCCAAATGAACACGTTGTTCCCGAAGGAAAGTGAGAGCTTTGTCTACATTTTCCAGGCAGTGAATTCGCATTTTTCCTTTTGTAGGTCGGGGCTGCAATTTTGGTTTAAAAAAAAATTAGGCACCATACATAATGTCATCTATTGAGCATGTGGCACGCAACCGGCTTTTCAAACTCATGAGTATGGCAATGCATAACTCACCGCAAATTAATTAAGCATTCCCGCAAACAAGCGTAATATACACCCACTAAGCAATAATAACTTACAAGGCGTTCCCCAGAGAGAATTTCCAAAAGTTTTATGAGGTATTTTCCATCTCGTAGATCTGTGTACAAGTCGTTGACTCGAGCCGAAACTCGCACTAAATGCGAGTTGACCCATTTCGTGAATGTTTTCTTCTGTACAGTCTCTCGTTCGTCTGAAAAACAAAAGTTTCATGTCACACAATAGAGCAAAGTTTCTTATCCATACTTTTTCATTAAATACCAGAAAAAAATTGTGCTTTCTTTTTACTACTTGTGTAGAAAGGAAACGACAAACGACACTTTCTATCATAGCGCATACATTGTAGTTACCTTTAAGAAGGTCAATTGCACGTTCATAAACAACCGTTTCATAACTTTTCATTTCTTCCTTTTGCATAACTTCACTACCCCCATTTTCAAAATCAAATCTCTTGATTGTACTTTTATGCACAGAATTAGGAGAAAATAATGAAAACGAAGGCGAGGGGGGCACTAACTCCTCCACTGTCAAATCATCCCCCAGGTTAGAATGATAATCCATTGTGTTTTTACAAATTTTCAAGTTAGTACACCCGTTAAAAGTAACCCTTATGAGATGAAATAAAAAAATTACCAACAAGGAGATCATACAGTTATCACACCCAACGGATGTAGAGCTATGCATTCTTCGTGATAGGGCTTACTGAGATAAGATAAGGTTATTAAAGGTGATAAAAATGGAACATGCATTCTCACAGACTATATAATGACTTATCATTTTTAGGCCATTGGATCATGCAGGGTTTCAGAGCGTATTTATCTTGTCTGCAGCAAAGATTTTACAATGCATTTATAACATAACGCAGTGATACCAGCAAATTGTATAAACAGTAAACGAGGTGATACTGATTATCTTTCTGACTTGTGGGAGCGACAAACAGTGGAGTAACTATCAGGAACTTTTGCTTTCAATTTCTCTAGCATTAGTTTTTATTGTAATTATACTCTGACCAAATGACTGCATTACCATTTATAAATTGAATTAGCTATCCCAAAGGTCGCCTAAAAATACACATTAACTAATGCACTACACAAAAGATAAATACATAATTCGGACATAAAGTTCACACAAGTCTAGGCAGTAGTCATCCAACTAAATTAGTCTTTACTATTTTGGATACATTGTTTCTGAATTGGTCACGCATTGAGTCGAATCGCTCCTCACTGTAGGTTCTCAAAAAAAGTATGTTGCAGGAAATATAAAAACGCAATGTATGAATAATGCCGAAATTAGTTGGCACAAGGGCGCGAAACGAGATAATAAGCTTTTCAGTTCTGTTTTTACACAGCTAGGGCGAACAAACATGGCAGGAAATTTATGTCAATCTGTCTGTAGCTACTGAATACCACAGGAGTTTTTTAATATTGTGATATTATAAATTCCATGCATGATCTTTTTTTTGTATTAATGTTCTAGTACTGATAATAGAGGTTGGTACCACAAATGGTACTTTGCTATGATTTGCAAATTTGCATAATATGAGTGTCTAAAAAAACTAAGCGCTTTTATGGTAATTTTTTTCTAGCTATTTGGAATGCAACTACTGCACAAAACAACAATAAAAAAGCATGATCCAGTTAAATCGAAACAAAGCCTCCACCGGTAGATTATATAGCAACAGTAATCAGCAATCTAAAAATCCTTAACATCTGTGCAGTCCACCACAAAGCACACCATTTAGTGCCACATATCAGAGTTGGTTATACTTCTAGTAGTTATTGGTATACTGCAGTGCGTGCCATACTATTGAGATACCATGCACTGCTATACAGCATCATGAAATTAGGTTGAAGGTTGCGCAACTAATTTATGTACAAACTGCACACAATTGCTACACGATAGCGACCTTCAACATTTCTTCAATCTAAATTCTGGACCGGCACTCTATTTTCGGACGAGGTCAACGATATAACACTGCCGTGCTTTAACAGACAGAAAGATGAATGAATATTGGAGCAAGTCTATCACTAGGACAGATGGACGCACAATGGCACAATTACTAAACATCTGAGTAAACATGGCATAACGCAAATATTTCACACTCACCAGCTAATGCCTTGATTCGAGATCTCTCGAAAAGTCTTGAAGACGAGTTTCCTCCGTCATACTCCAAGTCTTCAATAATGTCTTGCTGGAGTTGGGAATCCCAGCGCACATTTACGCTGATATCAGTCGTCATCTTCAAAAATTAGGCCCTGAAAATTTACAAGAAGTTAATTTATTAAAAAACATGGACACAAAAATTTCACAGCCCTATATGTAGTTATTTACAGAGGAACAATGCTGATGCTGATACAACAGTACAAGGAGACAAGACCCACATTTAGTATTACAATAATTGCCACGACTGCTAGGACGGCTCAATAATACTGTAAACACAGTAAATTTTGCAGAATGTGAAAGTACATGACGGTACACCTACACATGCATGGAATCCCCTCCTTTTAAAACGTAAATTGTTACACAAAGGAGAACTTTCTACCTAACTATATGATGGTTCCTTTTCCTTAACATGATGATTAAACAACCAACAGTGCAAGAACAGCAGTTCTTAAAAGAAAAGAAGTAATTAGCTATATTTAGTAAGTAATACTACAATGAAAAATATAAGGAGTGGATTTTTAGTTACACGTTACACTCAAACTAAAAAAAAATTAATTCACAAATGTAAACTGACATTGACAGAAACGATTATCCTTGCTTATGCTTTCGTTTTCTTTCATATGGTTTCTTTCCCACGAATAGCATTCAATTATTGATCCAACATCCAATCCAGTCCAGACACCCTTACCAAACCAGGGAAACATCACATACTTGAGTTAAGACAAAACAATCAAGAATCGCTTTGCCTCGACTAGGTGGAATTGATGTAGCATTTCAAATGATACCGTTCCAGAAAGAAAGTAGCCATATCACTGGAACAATACTACTTCACAAAGTAGGACGAGGAGAAGAGAAAGTAAATATACAAAGTGTTATTCACACCGTTGTTGGAACTAAAGTTGAACTAAAGAAGCTCATTCTGTTTGCTGTGCTAACTAACTAGCGCTTCACATAAACCGCATGCAAATGTGAATACTATCTTCCGCTAGTGCACAACAAGTAAATGACATGTAAAGAATCCGGCCCGTCGGATAGAACGTAAACAATAGTAGTTAAGAACACACCATTTAACACCACTTATTCTCGGCTTTACTAAATCCAAAGTGAAGCTTTTTTACCTAAACTCAAAACATAAATAAAATCAAGAAATAAGAAAAAGGAAAATTATACCAAGTCAATCATTTTAAACACCACTAGAAATCTGATAAATATGAGTCTGTTGTTGCATTTACATTTACACTGCCAAGGTTTCAGTTTAGCAAAAACTGCATCATGAATAGTGACACAACTGTATATGGAAATCAAATCGTTATGCGTAAGCATTGATAGCATTGTGCATAGCAAGTGGAAGAAAACAAGTTTTCCTAAAACTTAACGATTTTAATTAGATGCAGACATCATGACCATGCATAAAATTTACTTGATTTTTTAACCATTTTTATCCGTGCTTTGAGCAACTAGCAAGAAACAAATCTGTGTTACCATATTAGAGATATTCACGAAACAATCGGTGAGTATCACAGATACTCAAATCTACAAACAAAGCTTTATTTGGTTACCAAAATTGTAATATAAACGCAATCCTAACTGTCATGAAAAGTAAGAATATTTCTTCTAATCGATTTTTAAAAATAATATGAGCGAATCCATGGGTATATATAGACGCAAGTTTGTTTGACCAACTGACTGCCATGTGCTAATAGCAAAAGCAGTATGCAAGCCTGCAAGTTAAAAGAGAAGTGTTAACAAGAAGGAAGTCATTATATTACATCATCTTCATATAAACTCGTCTAACTGAATTCTCTTCCACTAACTAGCACCAGTACCTAAGTTAAAAATGGAAACCCACATTAGTCAGCAGTACTTAGTTGAAAAGGGTGGGCGAGAACAAGGGAAAAGCAAATACAAAAACAATTCATGCCAGCTCAAACATCAGTTTGTAATATATTAGATATGACAGACATGGCATGATATGACTTTTTAGTACAGTTTGGCATTCAATACAGAATACATGAAATTGAGTTTTACTGTTGAAGTTAATTGCCTAGTACATTTCTGTGCAACAGCAACTGCATAAAATTAGTAAACAAACGCACCCATCCAACCCATACATTAACCATGAAAGGCTTAGCAAAAATCAACAATCCATATTGAAAGTAAACAAATAAATGCTTTGAAACTTTTCTCTTTAAATAATCAAGAAAATACATTGCCTCGGCTATCTTATTATTCACATATAGCAAGCAGAATAATGCTTAAAATTAAGGTTAGAATAGAAGAATAGCAGTATCAGTATCTTACTTTTAGGATCCTAATGCACTCCAAAAAATTTAAACCCTTGCATAACTCAGAGCATAGCTTCTGCCATGTAAAAACTCTAGTCTTAAACCGACCCTAATGTAAACATTTTTCCAGCCTGACAGGGTAATACCAACATTCTGTACTGGATTCACCCCAATGCATACTACTAAGATTTGTGCAACGGATAAATCATTCCTCAAGAGTTAATCAGTAAAAACCCCAAGTTTTATATTTATAACACACTTCTCTCACAACGAAAAGGGGCTGCACTAGATCGGAGTTTCGTAATATAAGCACAATAGATATTTGATTATGGCAGCGAAGAAACCATCTGAATCTAAAATGTTTTTATCCTGCATCAAAGACAGTGGTCCGGCAGGTATATCAAGAAACTAGTGATGAACACACGCGAAAATGCATATTATCCAGCATACTACATGTTTTTAATTTTATCTACTTCTAAAACAGCAGAGCAGACCACATGACCATTATCATGATGCCGATGCAATGATGCAAATTCATCCTGGATGCTGGATCATGAATAACCCGTTTCGTAAATAATTAAATCTCGAACAGATATATATGTAAACAGCTGAATTTTCTAAAAAATTAAAACAAGATTTGATACTTGATAAAAAGTAATAATGAATTTAATATAACCCTAGTCCTATTTTCTAGCGTTTAGCTTAACTACATGGAGTCTTACTGCATTAGCCATACATTAGCATTACATAAGCTGTAAGTGGAAATCTAGATCTAGATGAACCCAAAAAGGATGAACGAAGCCAAGTCAAGAGCCAAATAAATTAAAGGATATGCTGTGCTGATGAGATGACACAGACACATGACAGACAACAAGTATGAGATGAGAAGTTCAAATGACGCCGGTTTTGTATTTTTTACTCAAAAGGTGACGACAAATGTGAAATGCATAAAACCAATGAAACTATATATACTGTTTTATCATTTCAGTCCGAATTCCATAGGATCTGGATCTGAGACAATATATTTAATCTAATTTCCTAAATTATGGATAGCAGTGTAGCTGCTAATCTAGGGATTTTTTAAAAGACACGATTCAAAAGCAATCCCGTATAGTGAATAATAGTAGTAGTGCAGATTCATAAATCAATTGATTTTACCACATTTCAAAATCTTTACTGCTACTGCTACTATTTGAACTCGATCATTAAGAGAATAAGAGATACAATTAAAGTTGCGTGTTGCGTCAATTTCGATTTCAGTGCTTTGGTGCAGCAAACAGTTATGTAATTCTGGAATCGATTCATTCAGAGCTTTTTAATCAATTAGAGCGACAATTATGCTAGCAACAAATTTTATCGTTTAGCCTCTGAAATTTATCAAATGTATAAAAGATGTGGATGCCAAACAACCACAAATTAATGCATTGCCTCAACCACATTTATTTTTGTCACTACTCACGTCTCTAAGAATATTCGGTTGAGGAAAGTTGATCCAAATCAAACAAGTAATTTGTAAATAAACGCGTCATTATCTCTTATCACCTGTTCATTATAATCTATTCGGGTTTGCCTGGCCTGCATAATCAAACACTAATAAATGTCAATGCTGTAATCTTTAAATTTATAATCTGTACCTATTTGGTCGAATTTAGCCGTCCTTCACAATCACAATTAAGTCGTGAAATCCATTCAAACGAAAAATTAAAATTCACGGCAACACTGGAACCACTTTTGCCAGGTCAAGCATACAACAACCAATCTCCACTTTTTCGATGATCAGTATTTTTCAGTCCACTTTTTTGGGGTCCAAGAATTGATTGGGGCAAATATTCCGAATTCCGAATGTGTTGCTCGGCAAAACCTGATTTTACTTTACATACGAGACCAAGCCCAACAAAAGGCCGCTGTACTACAAGATGTGGATAGGAGAAAAGGCTTCTAACTATTTCGTTCACTAAAAATGGTCCACATTCAAAGACTTCGCAGATATATAGCTAGCTACCGACTAGTATGAGAACCAGAAGAATCCTTTAATTTCCAAGCAAAAAGCTTCCGTTTGGTAGATTTTACTCCCTTTACTCACTACTCCATACTCATAGTACTAGCTGATACTCAGGTTGTGCTTCTAGCTATATTCGGCTATGAATATTCCATGGAGTACATAAAACCCTTTTATTTCCCAAATTGCGGATAAATGAACGTGGAATATGCACTTTTTGTGCTCACATTGGAATAAAAGCCTATGGTTTTTCTGTGTGCTGCCGATTGACTGTTCATACTCAATGCTTCTATATTGCCAAATGTAAAGCCGGCACGCCCTATCATCCTACTTTATTTCTATCCGTGAGTCATCGCAACAATAACTTGTGACCAAAACCGCGAATTTGGAATCACATTGTCAAGATTTTGAAATGAAAACAAAGTAACTTCTCAGAGAATGAAACGGGAAACTCCTTCTTAATTTTATGTATTATTTAAAATTATTTTGCTCTTCTCCAAAGTAGATTTTTTAAACTTAGGAAAGTTCGAAAATCATCGTTGGATTGGTAAGATATTTTTTACATTAATCGCAAAATTGCTTGTCAATCTTATGTAGAAAAACTTTGGCTCTCTCATATTTGATGTAAGTGCAAAGTTGGTCGCTTGGCTTCAAATCACTGTGAACTCTCCCACGGGGGGAACGTACATTTTGATATGTAATGAAATTAAGTTGAAGCTTATGCCTTTTTTATTTCAGGTTTTCGGATGGTTGTAGCTGTCTTTTTGAAATTGACTTTGTAATTGAGAGGATTGTAAAAATGGACGTGTCTCTTCATGGAACCATCTCCAGTGCCTATTCTGCAATTCCTATTTTCAGTGGATTACCGTTGCATATTGAATGTATTGCTGGATACGGTAAGTTACACTTCCTGTCGTAATAAGCTCAGCTGACGTTGACAGTAAAAAATTTTCCTTGAGTTTTTGCTTTTTTACGAAGTTTTTAATATGAAGGAGAAATTCCGCTCGTGCATGAAATTTTGATTGTTTTCAGCGTAGATTCTCTCAATTGAAGTCACAAAACATAAATGCTTTCATTATTACATTGAACCTACCTAAAATTAAGGAGTGTCTCCTTCATGTTGCCTGCTTCACTTATCACTTGCACACAATTAAGGGATAAATGCAAAGTAGTAATGTGTTTTGATGAATTATTGTTTTTGGACTGTTCTAGACGACTTCATACTGGTTGGGACCAAAGAAGGACATCTACTTATTTATAAAATAACGTTTAAACTTGGTGCTGCCTCACCTGAAATTGAAATCGCCCATTCCAATAAACATTTTTCAAAAAAAAGTATTGTTCAACTGGGTGTGATTCCAGAACATAAAATATTGGTTTCGTTAACAGCAGGTACAGCTATTTTATGATTTTTTTGCATAAAACTAATCAAAGATGTCAATTCAGTTAATTAAGGATATGCAAATCTAACTATTTGTAAAAATATTTATGCTATCTTAGATGGAGTAAGCATTAGTGATATGAGCATATATAATTGTCCAACACTTTCTACAATTGATCGAACCAAAGGGGCGTCTCTTTTTGCTCTGGATATTAAAGTAAGTAAATATGCATATAATCGTCATCGTGTAGCATTTGGCATACCTATAATCTGTGTCACGTATAATTGCTTTTTGCAAAAAGGACGTTAATTTTGCCCTATCCCATCCTCCGCAGAACAGCAAAAATTACGTCCTGTTTCTGGATAGTCGATACGGAAAAATTGTATTTAACTTTCTGTCTGGTTGTTGCAGAGGTATACGTCACTGACTGGTGAACCATCAATAACTGTCCGAATGTGTGTTATTGTTGCCCGTAAAATCCAGCTGTACTATTGGAAAAAACGTTCTTTTCATGAATTACGAGAGGATTTGTCTGTACCAGACGTACCCCGGTGTGTTGCTTGGTGCAATGAAACTCTCTGCTTTGGATTCAAAAACGAGTACTGTACCATGGATGTGAGCGCATTATTAAATAAAATTCCAAAATGGTTTCAGTTTGAAAATACGTTTTTTTATTGCTTGTTTATTGTTTTTATTACATGTTTGAAGCTTCTTTCTGGAACATCGAAGACAGTGTGTGCGACTGGAAAATATGGAGAACCTATTATCGCCAGAGTTTTCTCAAATGCATTTGCAGTTGTCCAAGAGAAACAATCATTTATCATTCATTTAGAGTCGGACAATAAAATGGTTAAGAAAATGGGTTTGGAGGATAAAGAGGACTCGGATTCGGAAGAAATGAACTTGGCAGTTACGTGGAGTGAAATTCCCCTTGGTTTACGTAAGTTGCTTGGAATACATTTGCTAAAGTTGCTAGCTCTTATTGTATAAACTATTTTTTTGAAATAGAATATGATGAGCCCTACTTCATTGGTCTTTTACCTGGCAAAGGTGTTGAAGTTAAAACAGTCAAACCGAAACTAAAAATAGATGTTTTCAATCTTGCTGGTGTCAAACTGATTTGTAAAACAAAAACTGGACATGTTTTTGTCGCTTCATTAAACTGTGTATGGTGCTTGAAATCTTCCCCGGTGGACGCTCAAATGGACATTTTTGTTCAACAAAAACATTTCGAGCTTGCATTAAGCTTGGCTGTATGCTAAATTTTTCAAATTTTTATTTTATCAAATTAAATTAAGAAAATTAATTAATGCCTATTTGTGCAGAATATTTGGGAAGAAGACACCGATATGAAAGCTTCAAAAATAGGAAAAATTAAAAATCTGTATGCGTTTCATCTTTTCTGCAGCAAAAAGTTTCCCGAAGCTATGCAGATGTTTGTGGAAAGAAAAACTGGTATGCAAACTTAAATTAAACTCAAACTCTAATTATATTCGAACCTTGTCATGTCTTTTTTAGGAAATAAATGATGATTCTTTTTCACAACTGTACCAATCTAGACGCATCTCATGTGATCGGTCTGTTTCCGAATTTACTGCCAGAGGAATTTAGAAATCAAATGGAATATCCTGGAACCCTTCCAGAGTTGCGTGGAGCTGACTTGGAGAATGGGCTTACTGCGCTTACAAGATTTTTAACTAGTGTGAGTTTAAGCTCATACTGGATTCTAGATTATTCTTAATTGCTGTAAACTGTAATTATTATCATTATTTATTTATAACAGAGTCGGAATGTGTTACTGGGTTCACCTAATACGCCTGTAGACTCAACGGCTATTTTTGATGGTGGTAGTACTATCCGATCACGAAGACAGCTTCTCCAAATTATTGATACTACTCTACTAAAATGCTATCTCAAGGTAAGAAATTTAAATATTCATCGCGGTGCTTTTGCGGTTTTTTTTGTATTTTACTTATGCCCAATGGAATGCTGTTTATTCATTTTCAGACCAATGAATCCTTGGTTGCATCCTTGTTGCGCTTGAAAGAAAATTATTGCCATCTTGAGGAGACAGAAAGGGCTTTGACAAATGACGGAAAACTAAACGAACTAATTATATTGTATCAAACTAAAGGACTTCATAGAAAAGCTTTGGAATCCTTACAAAAGCAAAGAAATACTGACAGAATTGTCAATTATTTGCAACACTTGGGAAGGGAAGAAATTGAACTTATTTTGGAATTCGCTACAATAGTCTTTCAGGAGGATAAAGAAAAAGGGTTAAAAATCTTCACCGAAGATATTCAAGAAGTGGAGCAGCTTTCAAGGCCAAGAGTTTATGACTACCTTACTAAAAAGTTCAAAGACTCCGTTATACCCTATCTGGAACATGTGATTCACGTATGGGGAGACCGTAATCCCCTTTTTCACAATGCCCTGATTCATCAATACAGGGAGAAAATTATGCAAGAAAAAGCTGAAGAGTCCAAAATATTATATCGGCAAAAGTTGCTTGCATTTCTAAATTCGTCTGCTTACTACACACCTGACATCGTTTTAGTTCACTTCCCTTACAATGGTAATAGAATAAAATATTTCTTGACATTATTTTCGATTTTAAAAATACAATAGATTATAATAATGTCCATTGTGTTGTTTCTTCTACAGACTTATTTGAAGAACGTGGTGTAATTTTAGAAAAATTGGGACGTCATGAACAGGTGCTATTGATATACACTGGCGTTTTACAAGATGTAGAAAAAGCTATGTCATACTGCAAAAGAGTTTACGATAAAAATGATGCCTCATCCAAAGACGTGTTTACTATGTTGATTAAAATGCTCATGAATCCTTCATCGAATCCGATTCCCGGAGTAACTTTTGAGGGTTCTGAGCAGAGACGTACACAACCTGATTTGAGTAGTGTGATGAAACTTCTTCGAGAATATGCTCCATTTTTGGAACCTACTAAAGTTCTTTACTGCTTACCAGAGGATCTTGAAGTAAAAGAAATTAAAGAATTTCTTCAGACGAGTATTCAAAATCATTTGTCTGAACGACGTAGACTGTTGATCGAAAGAGGACTAGTCAACGCAGAATATTTAAGAGTGAGGGATATTTCATTACTTTGTATGTTGTATTGCCTATTTAACTTGTAAGGACTGGTTGATATTTGTGGATGTCTTCTTTTAACAGACTAGAACTGAAAAAGTCCGAGCCGAGAGTGAAAGATTCAGCCTAAGTAACACAATTTGCACGGTGTGCGGAAAGCGTTTAGGAAGTCAAAGGTATCTAATTGCGACCAAAAATATGCAGTAATATTAATGCAGTTTTTGTACTATACTATTCATGTGTTTTATATGTAATATATCTAATCAAATCTTTGATTGATTTATTGATCGGCATTTTCAGTGCATTTGCAAGATTTCCTGAAGGGTCAATCGTTCACTTCTCGTGTCAGCCTAATGAATTAGTGACCATGTGAATTTATTCACTCGTCATGTGTCTTGTGTGATATTAGAATCTAACTTCACGCCGTGAAGTTCAGGGTAATACTGTCTTACGTCGAACTCTCTGAGGTCAACCAATTTTTTACCATGCATAGGAAACGATGAATATCAAGTGATTTAAAAGGTTAGGTTATGCATGCCGAATGCCAAATAATTTTTTTGTGCTACAATTTTAGTTTTATACTGTGGCTTAGAAAAAAAGAACTATTTAATTATTGCTGAAAGTGACTATATTTATAATAAGTAGGTGGTATTACGACAATCAATGCAAAAGCTGAAACGTAATAAAAATTGATGAGCTTACCAAAAGGGTTTATATCTATTAAATTAACTATGCCTGTGTAATTAATAATAAATAGAAAACTCATGAAATTGAGGGAAAAGTGTGTAAGCAAATAATATCATACTGAAAAAATATAGATGAATCTTGACTTGTGTGTGACTCATTCTATACAGAGATTCTTGATTTTTTCCCTGTCTTACTTTAGTCTTTTTACCTACGTTAAATTTTCAAGTTTACATGGATCGGTGGATTCGTGGGTAGATGAGTAAAAACTCATGTGGTTAAGAGTTTAACAAAAACTTGTATGAATAAATAAAAGTCTAGTTGGGTTATATCATGAATTAGTCTCAGACAAGAGATTATTGTGATGCATGATGAAGGCAAATGCCAAAAAGGCAACTCAGGTTTACTTAACATATACGATAACTATGGGATGAGAACGTTCAGTCAATTGCTGTCCCAGAATCTTGTGCTATGATATCTTCACCTTTGTTTTCTAATTCATATTCCGCGAGTAACTTATCCAGATCATAACGACGTTGGTAATGTACAAAGAAGTTTTTCATGTGAGTTTCCGTTTTTGTACCTATGAGGTCAGCAATTTTTTTGAAATTTTTTCCGTAACGTCGAATTCCTAAAAATCATGTGGAACACGTCACATTTGGCTTACATGTGTCTAGGAAAAATAGAAAAAAGGCACAACTGCAAATAAAAAACTATGTAGGAGTGGACTAAAAGCATCTCTTGTCTAAAACGAAAAACATTCAATTCTCAAACTGGTGAAACTAAACCACTAAAACATAAAATCAACTACACCAGTAAAAAAAGACATTAAATCATATTATACACACCTTGAGAAGCAAACATGAGTTCTTCCTGAGTCCATCGGGCATTGATTCTGCCACTCGGGCTAGCAATTATCTCTTTGGGCTTTAAATGATCAATTCCATGGGGAGGAATGCTTTTCTTAAGCATTTCTATCTCCTGTTTAGTTTCCTGAATCTGAACAAAGGGAAAATAAAGGAGAAAGGACCCCGCATTCACATAAAAACCCAACTAATTATACTGTGTGAGGAGCTAAAGACAACTGTCTACATAACTGGTAGATAAAGAGAAACAAAGAATATCCTACCCGACATTTCATATCAACAACCTCCTTTTCTAGCCCCTGGAGAGCAACATTTTCAGCTGAAGGTGGAGCACCAGCAAGCAAGCAAAGGTCATCATGATTCAAATACATCCCTACAGGAGGCAGACGCCGTTGACGTAGAAGCCCAAGGACTTGTCTATCAACTCTTCGCAAGGGTCCCGTCAAAGGACGATAATCGCCGGTACGTCTAGCAATAACCATACATGAATTATTTTGGTTCCAAAGTGAACAGGAAAAGTAAGAATAACTACTCCTCTACTCAATTTCCTACCTAATTCTCTCTTATAAACTGTGAACGGAACACACTAACATTCCTCTAAACCCTAAAGCTAATATTTGATTTCATAATAAATCCCATTCATGTTTCCATACTTAAACAGTTTGCAAACTGCAAAATTTGTTTAATGTTTCATTTTGATATAATGACACGAAATGATTTAAGACAAAATAAGTTCATTATAAAAGATAACAAGGGGTATACATACTTCCAATACAGGTGACAGGTTTTGCACATATAATCCTTCGAATACAGGTCATTGCAAGGAACTCCACAATTGGCACAGAACTTGTCCAACGTTCTTAACATTTTCTAGATAATTAGGAATCATTAAGTAGAGGAAATAGTAAATACACAATAACATCACTAGATTACTGCTACTACTACTACCATACTACAAAAAATAAGTGAAAGCGTTAGATTAAAGTTATACAAATTGTAAACTCAGGCATGAAATTACACAAAAGGGCAAAGACCTAACAAAAAATTCCGGACTTCCACAAGACAATAAATTGTGCAAATGATGAATCCTAGTACTATCATTACTAATTACTTTCAAAGCTTTAAACATATTTGATCGGCCTAGCAATCATAACATTATTACAGATTTTAAAAAATTATCGAACATTTTTCAGTATTATGAACATCTGAACAATGTGATTGGAAGTATGTTACCCATGCTATGATTTTATTTGATAATTTAAATACATATCGAATCTTGTTAGGGAAACTAACGAAAGCAATAATCATTATACATCATATTCAGAATTCCCTACTCTTCTTCAGTCTATTTCTCTTCTGAAAAAGATGGATATTATCATACAAAGTGTATGGTTTCAAACTAACGACCCAGAAAAAAGAAACAATAATCGCAAAAACAAACCGGTGGAACGTTCTTTTCTTTCCCATCTTCGGTAAATAATTAAAGAAGTGCATGATTCAAATTAATTACAAAAAGCGGAGTGTGTGCTCCGCCAGCACAAATTCGTTGTTCCTTCCTCTCTAACTTATGCACTCATGGATAGATACTGAAAAAAAAGTGTATCGACAAAGGACGAGGACAGCGAAAATACGTAAATGCAAACACATACGAGGGCAGCGGCAGGAGCCTAATACTGTTTGGTAGATTAAATAGAAATGAAACAAGGAAGATACGATAGCCAGTAGCGAAATTAGCATACACAATTAATACGCAGAAAAATAAGATGTATTTAGGACAGAAAGTCTGCAGACTAATTATGTGCAGTCCAGGACAATTACATCATCGCTGTCAGAATCAGAGTGACGCATAGCATTGCTTCTAGACTCCTGTGCCCCACAACTAATTCCGCTAGTTTCTGGCACCGGAGTATGCTGGCTTATTCCATTTCCATTTATACTGTTACTACTTGGCCCTTGAACTGCACCATCTTCTTCATCCTCTTGACTGAATTTTTTGACTTGTCGATCCATAACACTGTTTTTATTTTTATATTTCTTCCATTTGTAATAGAATCTTATAAGGCTGGACATAGATTTGTCGGGCAGCTAGTTAAAAAAATCCATTCTTTGAAAATCAGCACGCTTGATTTGAACGCAGACACAAATGCGTGCAAAACTACAATAGCGAGCCTAATATCTCACCATTTGACGAATTTTGTCAAACGCTTTCCCATGGAATTGAAAAGCCTGTTCGAAGAGCACTTTGTCTTCAACAGTCCATTCTTCAGGATGAGGTGTGAAGTTTCCTAAATCTTGCAGGGCTTGCTCCATGTCATACTTGTGCCAATACAAAAGTCCAAGAGCTTGTTCTCCAGAGTACTGAAACTTTTTTTGTGAAGCGTCTAGGTATTCCTTGACTGTACAATACATAAGTCACATAAATATTATGGAAAAATAATAAGACAACATTACAGTTTTTCCTGTGACATAGAATACAATATTGAAGCATACATTTTTCATCCGTAATCTCTGGATTTGGACACCATACAAGCAAAGCCTTTTCATTTTCAGCCTGAAGATTTCGTTCTGTTGTATATAAATATAATATATGCAATATAAATGTATAAACAACACTCGCTAAAAAATAATTTAGCTGTATAAGTATATCATTAACACAGAGACCCCACGTACCTTCATTCGGAATATATGGAGGGATCTTCGCCTGAAAATCACGTCCAACTCGCATTCCACCACCTATTATGCGAGTAAAACTATCATTAGAATATATTTTCGAATCTAACAATAAGTAATCCATGTTTCAGTCAGTTAGGGAGCTCGGATATTACAAACACAAAGCCTACGAAAAAACCGTGCAGCCAAACCGATACACAAAATCCAAAAGTTAGTACGGCCGGGGACCATAATATCCCTAATATATTCACCCCCCCTCCTCCGAAATTCGTTCTTACCACAATCCCACAATCCCACAATCTAAACACCCATTCCTGAAGTAATGTTCTAAACAGCTAGAGGCCTGAATTGCAGAAGAGCAGAAGATTATAACAAATTGCTTGATGAAAATCACAAAATCAAGCAAAAAATAATATTGAAGTGGTAAGATTTAAGGTTAGTGTTTTTCGAACGATCGCCAAAAAAATTTCACTATGATTTTGTGATTATCAACGAGTTCTACCCTCAGGTGCTGGTGTGGTGAAAAACTACAATTATCATCATATCTTTGCTGTCCGTAAGCTGGGAATTTAATTTATCCTTCATTCTCCTTTTTTATAAGTTTATAAGTTTATTATTTGCCGTTTCATTCATCTTCCTTTTGAAAGATTACAGAGCGAACTAACAGATATTTTTTTTCGACAGAAATTTTTTCCAAAAATACGCTCAAAATGGTATTTCGCATGAAAACTAACGATTGTGAGAAATAGAGACGGCCTTCTTTAACCTTTCACTTTCCAAAATTTTGAAAAGGATACCGTCCTTCATACTATTCTCAGAAGCTTTTTTAAACCAGCCCTTACTTCTCCATAATCTAAATCTAATCCTACCTTCACCTTCGTTGCGTATCGCGACGTCGTTCTCTTTAGGTCGTCTTACTCTACGTCGCCGTTTTTAGGTCGCCGACTCTTTAGGTCGCTGACTCTTTAGGTCGCGGTTCTTTACGTCGCCCCGAAGGAAATGAGC